>Ga0075021_10000028_pt1 | contig 84613 bp, 68 predicted proteins | sample ColStrG_CSR_2012_FD_72749 | JGI IMG/M metagenome (GOLD analysis project Ga0075021, IMG submission 72749) | Freshwater sediment microbial communities in response to fracking from Pennsylvania, USA - Cold Stream Run_MetaG_CSR_2012 | ecosystem: Environmental > Aquatic > Freshwater > Creek >...
GGTCTGGATGCCGCCACGGGCGCCTATGCCGGTGCAGTTCAGTGCCGCCGCCGCAGAAGCGAAGTCGAGCTGGCGTGAAAGCGGCCATCCCTGCAGGAGCCCATAGATAAAACCAGCGTGAAAAATATCGCCGGCGCCGGTGGTATCGGCAGTCTCCACGCGAAAGGCAGGTGCATACTGGAACTGTGCGCCGTCCCATGCCAGGACGCCTTCCTGGCCCAGGGTGGCGGCCGTGAGGCGGCAGCCATAACGGCTGCGAAGTGCGGGCAGCGACTTGCGTAAATCCTGCTCGCCCACCAATCGGCCCGGGATGTCTCGGCTGGTGATGAGGTAATCCAGGTTGGGCAACAGCGCTTCAATGCCCGGGTAAAGTTCATCCAGATCGGCGATTACCGGGATACCCGCTGCCCGCGCCCAGCCCGCTGCCGCAACCGCCGCGGCGGTGTCGTGTCCGTCCACATGAAGAGCCCGGGAATCGACAATCCATTCGCGCTGGAGTTCTTCCGGCCGAAGCGTGAGGCGGTGATCCCGTTTCCATAGAACCGTGCGCTCGCCGGCGTCATCGATAAGGATGAACGCCTGCTGGCTGGCGCATCCCGGAGCTGTCACCAGATGCGCCTCCACGCCCAGCCGATCAAATTCTGCGCGGTGAATCCTGCCTGCGGAGTCGTCGCCTACCGTGCCGACGTACCGGGTTCGCAGGCCCCACTGTTGACAAGCCACCACCGCGGATGCGACCTGCCCGCCAGGCAAGACACTCGCGGAATGAAATTCGACCTTGGAGCCGAGTGCCGGGTAGTGCGGCAGAGGAATAAGCGTGTCCGTGGCATTCAGCCCGACGCCGACAACATCCACTTTGGGTGATTTCGTCATTGTTTCAGCGAAAGCGTGTCGTTCGCCAGAGCGCCAATCCACAAACCAAAAGGAGGACCAGCATCGCCGCGGTTAAAAGCAGGGCAGGCACCCAGCGGAATGTCATCGCCGGAGCTCGCGCCATGATCGCGCAAGTCACAAAGATACTGGTGGCGCCCGCAACCAGTAACCAGTCGAACAGACTTCGCGAGGGCTCGGCTTCCCCTTCGACGCCGGTCCCCTGCATGCGGGCTTCGACATAATCTGCCGCGATGTTGTACCGCTGTGACTCGCGTTGCGCCGCTTCTTTCCACTGCACCTGCTCGTCGCCGCTTGCCGAAGAAAAGGCAATCGCTCCGACCCCCAGCAACATCAGGAGTGATCCCCCAACCACCTGCATGTAGGTTGAAGCGGCACTGCCGTGCAACTCGTGGAAGACGAAAATCCCCCACAGCAAACCCCAGAGCTGGTTGGAGTTGGAGAGCGGAATACCTCGACTGATGCCAACATACTTCGCGGCATATTGCTGAAACAAGTCGCCGATCACCCAAATAAAACCGCCCAGCATCAGCCAGAAAACAACCCCTCGCGCCCTGGTCAATTCCTGCCAGAGCGGGGCCAGACCAAGATAACTCACAGACAGTACGGCCATCATGCCAAGTTCCCCGAAAGTGAAGAACGTGACAAAAGAAAGCGGATTCATTCCCGACAGGTAGGCTTTGCGGTAGGGGATGTACATTGTGCCCCAGAGGATCCCGGCGCCCAGCGCGGCCCAGACACCACGCATGGAATGCGCTGCCGGGGCCTGGGTGGAAGATGCGACCGCCAGCAGCGCCGCACCCACCGACATGACCAACGCTCCGCCCAGAACGCCAGTCCAGCGGCGCCAGCCCGCCTGGCGCAGTTCGTTGAAAAAGACGAATCCCCAGACAATGCCGAGAAGGCTATTTGAATTCCACAACGGAAAAGCGATGCTCAGACCGATATCGCGAATGGCCACAATGGTCATCGTGTTCGCGACCGCCCAGATACATCCTGCGAGAATGCCCCAGATGATCAGATGAGGCGCACGACGAACATCCTCACGAATGGACGAAGTGCCCAAAACCAGGGCCGGCACGCTCCAGCGCGCCAGAAACACCCCAACCACCATGATCAACGAAACCACGATGGGTGAGACGCCGACGGAGACGAGCTTGGTTGGAGCCTCAGCGGCGCCGAGCCAGGCGCCCGCAGTGATTCCGGAGAGTACGCCCAGCGCCTGCAGCTTGCGCGGGCGCGATTTCTCGAACCGATGATTCATTCTTTGGCGCCAGGACGGAGTGCATATCCGCCAATCCCGTGGTTCAACGAACGGATTCTAGAAGAAGCAATCCCCCGATCAAAACTCCGAGCGGAACCCAAAAATGAATATCGGTAAGCACGCTCGTCAACCAACTTCGGCGCTTATCACCACTGACGTCTGGTTGCATATCTTCCTTCTCGCAAAAAACAAAAGGTTTTCGGCCCAGCAGTCCTCAGTCCTGCGACACATGTTTCAGTGAGTCAAAGGCGTCAGCCTAGTCCGCCAAAACCTGATCCAGCAACTGTCCCACGGCACGTTCGGCTTCCAGAATCGAGCTGCGATGATCCATGATGCCGGCCAGATCCGTATTCGCGAAAGCAATCCGCCCGAAGGGAGCCGCCCGCAGAACTTCGCTTGGCGCGGGCTTCCCGTCCTGGCCAAAGAAAAAGCCGGGCTGCGGGTTGAGATACGCGTGACCCCAACGGTTCAGAATGATGCCTGCGATGTCCCGCCGCGCGTCAAACCCGGTGCGGGCAAACATGTCGGTAAACTGCTGGCGAATCTGCCTCTCGTATTCACTGAAAGGCGTACCCAGCACCTCTCTCCGGCCGCGGTGTCCCTGATCCACAATCGGAAAACCAGGATACGAATACAGGATTTTGAGCGGAAGTACCACAGGAGAATCCGGGCCGATGGTAGGCGAGTCTGCGCCCATCAACGCGGTCTTCCGCACCTCGGTGTAGTTGCCAAGGCCTTCGAACCAGCGAAATCCACTAATTCCCATGTTGTAGAGAAAGCGCCAATTCCGGACCGCTACGTTCACCATTACACACGGAGATCGATAAAACTGATCGTAAGCCGCCTGCTGCGCCTGCGGAAGTTCGCGTACTATATGTTTCGTCGTCCAGCAGCCGCCGGCCATGACTGCTGTGCGCGCTTTTACGCGATAGATCTTTCCTTGGCGCGTGTAAACAATCGAAACCGAGTCGGATTTCTGCGGCTCGCCTGCATGTTTTACCCACACCGCAGTGGAGTTCAGCCGGATACGCGCCGCTGATCCGGGCTGGTCCAGGCCTGCGAAATTAATATTGTTGCGGCAGACAGCCTCCATGCTGCCATCGCCCGCGATGGAACGGGGAAGTAGTGTTTTCACCATGAGTCGCGCGATTCCGGTGTTGCCGCCGGGAAACATCTGGTCAGAATCGTCGGTCTGTTGGGGGTGAAGCATGTCCGCGGCGTAATCGGCATAAGCCGAGAGCGCGTCCGGCCCCAGCCCGGATCCGCCACCCTCCACCGGAGAAAGAAACGTCCGGATGGTTTCACGACTGATGCCGAAGCGCCGCATCATGTGCTCTTCCAGCGTAATCGAGTCGAGATACCGGGACATCTCATCCCCAAAATACTGTGGCCTCTTCTCCGGATGCTGCGCACCTGCTCGCCACTTCAGCAATTCGCTTCGCGCACTCTCCGCGATCGGTGCGCCTTCCAGCCTTTTTCCCCAGGGATCGATCAGCCACATACCCGGCTGCTGGCCAAACTTGGCTCCTAAATACCATCCATAGGTTGCGGGCTCGCTTCCCACCATGTCATAGGGAGTCTTGCTGAGTGGCACTTCCTTCATCGGGCCTGACCATTTCTGATATTGAAGTCGAGGCGTCTTCAGACCGATCGAATCGTAAAAGCGCGAGAGAAAACTATGCGGATACTGAACGAAGTAAACGGCGGAGCCCTGGTGCGCCATCAGGCGATGACCATCAACCATGAACTCGTTGCGTTTGGCTTCGCCCCCAAACACAGCATGATTGTCCAGAACCAGGCAAGTACGATTCTTTCCGGCCTTACGCAGGAAGAACAACGCGGCCGCGAGTCCGCTGATCCCCCCGCCCACTACGACACAATCGAAAATCTCGCCCGTATCGATGACATTGTCGGGCAGACGCTCAAACTCATTCGCCCGAACGCGATGTCCCTCCGCCACCACTTCGAAAGTGTTCCCATTCGATTTGCTGTAGTCACCGACCCCGCCGTACCCGGTCCAATCATCCTGTTCGGCGAGAAGCTGCAACGGGGTGACGGCGCTCATCAGGAGGCTGCCCGAGGCGAGTAGGGTGGAATTCAGAAAATCACGCCGCGAGATGGGCTGATCCATACCTAGTCGATCCGCGCCCAGCCGATTCGTGCCTGGTCGATCCATACCCGGAAACCTGCCGTCGTCCCCGCCATTGTCAGAAACAGGCATTTGGTTTAACCTCCCCACTTCTGTCAGCTGGCATGGAAACCACCCTGGTAGAACGGCAACTCAGTATCCTACTATTTGGCAAAGGGTTGTACGATGCGGTTGGATGATGGGATCAGCTTAGCCCCAGACGGCTCTGACCGCGGGTTCAGTGGGTAATACGATAGGCCCCGAATGGATCTGACCAACGTTTCCAACCAGCGCCGTTGGACCATCGTCGGCCTGCTCTTTTCCGCGTCGTTAATTAACTATCTCGACCGCGCCGCGATTTCATTCGCGCTGCCTCAGCTTTCCAGGGACTTTCATCTCACACCGGAAAGCAAGGGCCTGCTCCTCTCTTCTTTTTTCTGGTCGTACGCGCTGATGCAGGTTCCCATTGGCTGGTGCGCCGACCGCTTCAACTTGCGCTGGCTCTATGCCGGCGCCTTCGCCCTGTGGTCCCTGGCGCAAGGGCTTACGGGTCTGGCGGAGAGCCTCACCGTCCTGATTGGCTTCCGCATTCTTCTTGGCGTCGGCGAATCCATTTACCTGCCCGGTGGGACAAAGATCGTTAGTTTGCTGTTCCCCCCGAGCGAGCGTGGCCTGCCCTCGGGACTCTTCGACTTCGGTACTCGATCCGGGCTGGTTCTCGAAGGCATTCTGGTCCCCTGGCTGCTGGTGCGTCATGGATGGCGCTACACCTTTCTTCTCCTGGGCTTCACCGGTCTGCTGTGGGTCATCCCCTGGCTGTTAATTTTTCCTCGCCACATGCGGCCGGTTAGCAGGGCCATGGCTTCAACGTCCTCTGCGACGTCTTCCCCGATTCGCTGGAGCGCGCTGCTCAACCGGAACCTGCTGGGCATCTGCCTCGGATTCTTCTGCTTTGATTACTACTGGTACGTTTTGGTCACGTGGTTGCCAGACTACCTCGTCACCGTCCGCCATCTCACCATCGTTCAGGCCGGCTTTTACGCTTCCCTCGCCTTCTTCACCTTCGGCGTCTCGGAACCGATTGGAGGATGGATCGCAGACAGCCTGATCCGTCACGGCTGGAACGAAACCCGCACCCGGAAAGGAATCGTCACCGGTGCGTTCCTCATGAGCGTGTTCCTGGTTGCTGCGATGCGGACTTCGGACACACCAATCGCGATCGCACTGTTGATCGGAGCTTCCCTGGTCGGGCTCGCCACCGGCAATCTGCTGGCAATTCTTCAATGTTGCGCCCCGTTCGAGAAAGTGGGCATCTGGACAGGAGCTGAAAATTTTGCCGGCAATCTCGCCGGAATCGTTGCCCCGCTGGCGGTCGGTCTATTGATCAAGCGATACGGATCGTACGTCCCAGGCTTTGAGTTGGGAGTGGTCGTCCTTCTGGCGGGACTGCTGGCGTATTGGTTCGTGGTCGGTGAGTTGCGACACAGTTAGCTCGATGGGCTCGGCACCTGTTGTGATCGGCGCATGTCATCTCCCGCCTCGACGGTCATGTCACGCATTCCGAATCCGACTCCTATTTTCCTGAGGAACTCGTAGGGCGGAGCGCCCCCGGCAAAGATCCAGACAAAATCGTTGGGCAAGATCTGCAACTTCCCTCCCACAGCGAGAAGAACCCGATCGGATCTGAACTCCAACGGGATCGAGTCGAACATGACTTTTATCTTGCCGGTGCGCGAGCACTCTCTCATGCGCTGCGCGTTTCGCTCCTTGATGCGGACAAATTCGCTACGCCGGTATGAGAGTGTTACCTGGTTGCCCGCCTGCTCCGCCAAACCCATGGCCGCCTCCACCGCGCTGTCGCCGCCGCCTACAACCAATATTCGCTTGTTTCGGTAGTGGTCCGCTTCAATCAGGCGGTACATCACCTTGGGAAGATGTTCTCCTTTCACTCCCAGCTTCCGAGGAGTGCCGGAGCGGCCGATTGCCAGGACTACCGCACGCGCCCGGTACCGCTGAGTCGCGGTCGTGACGGTGAAGAATCCATCCGCTCCTTTCTTGATTTCGTCCACGTTCGCATCGGCGCACACATTGAACTCGACCCGATTCAGAACCATATCAAAGAAGGCAAGCAGGTGCTCCTTGGTGAGTTCTGTCTTCTTGAGCTTTCCGTACATCGGAAACTCCAGCGGCGTCGTGGTCACTACTTTCTGGCGCGGAAACTTTGCTATCGTTCCTCCAACCTCATCTCGTTCGATGGTGATGTAGCTGAGCCTGTTCTCAATGGCGCGCAGCGAGGCGGTGATGCCGGCAGGACCTGCTCCAACGATCAAGACATCGTAAACACCCGGGATCGATCCGGCGCGTTGCTCGCCTTTGATCCTCCGGGTGATAGTGTCGATGCAATCGCGTCCCTGGTTAATCGCATTCTTGATCAGTGCCAACCCGCCCAGCTCCCCGACGATGAAAAGGTTCTCGATGGTGGTCTCGTATTCCGGCGTGAGGTACGGCATATCGACGCCTATGCTCGGACTGGCTATGACCATCGTGATTGCGCCCACCGGGCAAGCCTCCGCGCACAGCCCGTGGCCAATGCACTTTTGTCCATTGGCGATCACTGCCTTGCCTCCCAACATCGCCAGCACGTCTCCCTCGGGACAGACCACCGTACAAGTCGCGCAGCCAATGCAGTAGTTGGCATCGATGTGGGGATGCAGTCCTTTCGGTTGCTCCGCATCGAACGTCGCCTTTTCCGCCATCCGCTGTGCCAGTTGCTCGTTCTTCTTCAAGTTCCTTAGATAGCGGCGTACGAAGAAGATCGCGACTGCAATGGCAACAATGACGGTAAGAAGAGTATCCATAGAATCGGCCCGGCCTTAGAAGAACCCCATCAACATCGCGACAACAATGTGAACCAGCGCCAGTACGGCGAAGGCATAGCTAAATGGCTTATGCACTACGTGCCACAGCTTGAACACTCGCTGGGCGTGAGACAGAAATATGACTCGCCGGGAGAGCAAAGCCTGCTTCCGGGCCAGACCAATCACTCCTTCGAGCTGGGGATTCTTCGGCAGCATTCCACTGAAAGAACGAAGCGCGGGCTTGACGCCCATCACCCGCATTCGAAGGCGTGCGACGCGAAACGGGCGTGCCATGTCAGACATCACCATGTAGCCCAGGGCGGCGAGAGCAGACCATCTCGGCACCTGGTTCGGCGGAGGCAAATGAAACAACCGGCGCAGATCGGCCTGCGGGATGATCTTTTGACGCTGCAGCACTTCCTGAAATACCCTCAGCGACCACTCAGCCGCCGCCACCTGGCGTGGAATCTGGGCGTAGAGGTATCGTCCGATCAAGCCGCTCAGCGCGACCGCCAGCATGACCCAGAACGCAATCCCAGCCAGCCCGCGAAACTTGAACGAGGAGTGAAACGCAATGCAGACCGGAGCCGCGATGCCCAGAACAACGTGATGGTCGAGCCAGTGTTTCGAGTTCCCCTGCTTCTGCAGCCACGCCCAGCGCTTTCGCAGGGGATAGAGGAAGATGCCGCACAGCATCAGCACTCCCAGCAGGCCCAGATTAATCCCGACAACTCCGCTGGGCTTCAGCAGATGATGCTTCGGAGAAAATGGACGATCGGCCTGGCTGAGCCTGTAGTAATCCTGGCCATAAAGCGCGAGCGCAACGATCGCCGCGACAGCCAGGGCCGATATCAGGATGACCAGCCAGCGATGCTGTTTTTCGGCATCGGGCATGGCTGCGGCTGCTGGCGCAAAGGTAGTGTGTGCGGTCATTTCACCGGCCCTTTCACGTCGAAGCGATATCCCAGGCTCAGGTACCACTGGTTGTAGTTCAGTTGCTCGCCGCGTGAGATGGTGTAACCGCTTTGCAGAAACGTATGACTGCCGAGGTTGGTGTCGAAAGAAGTATTCGCGAACAACGACCGTTGATTGACCGTGAATGATGAGTTGAGATTCTGGCTCCCAACCTGAGCATCCCAGATCATCCGGTTTCCTAAATGACGTGACAGCGACAGAACCTTGTAGTTTCCACGCGCAAAAGAGCTGTCGAACTTTGAGTAATGGACGTCGGCACGAATGCCGGTGCGCCAGATTTCGCTCCATGTCACGCCGTACATCTGGTTCAGGCTCCGCCTTTCATCGCCGGTCTTGTTACTCTGTCCAACCGTGGTATAAAGCGCGAAGTGCTTTACCGGTTCCACTCGCACACCTACGTTCACGCCCTGATAAAGCAGCTTGTCTACCAGGCCGGTGCCAATCAACGCCGTGGCTGCAGTGGGAACGTCGCGAAAGTAGTTGTGAGAGACGTCAAATGACAGCCATTCTTTCGGTTGAATACGGAGAGTAAGATAGCTGCGGCTGATGCCCGCTCCCGGCTTGATCCCGCCCGTGCTGATACCTTGCGGCAAGTCCAGAATAAATGAGTGATAAACCGAAATGAATTTCCGGTACGACACGCCGTTTTCCAGAAACAGGTACGGACGATCGAGTTGCCACTTGAGCATGTCGAGGGCAACCCCAGCGGTGCTGGTGTAGTGGAAGTCGTCATAACTGCCGCCTTCAAAATTGACGAATGATCCTCCAATCTGCTGGTCAGGGCTGTAGTGCCATGATGCCGGATCGGGAGTCGAGCCCAGGAAGACTCCTGCGATAATTCCCTTCGCCACTTTGCGCCCCACGTATCCGCCATCAATCGTGTCCAGGCTGACCGCCCACGGCAGGTAGAGGCGCCCGAATCCCGCCACCCACTTGGAATTGGGATTGTCGTAGTACAACTGGATGGTGTAAGTGCGGTCGAGATAGTCTTGCAACGTGTCCTCATCGGGCTGCGCATTGCTGGCCAGGCGGCCGCGCCAGTAGCCCTGCATGTTCCAGTAGGTTCCGGCGATCCGCGTCATGTCAGTCCGCAGCGCCAAGCCAAGAGTGCTGCTGCGCCCGGGCGTCGAGCCACTGCTGCTGATCCCGCTGTAATCGATTCCGATTCGAGCTCGAATCCTGCTCTCCTCGGCCGAGGCCGCGTCCCCCGGAGCGACTTCACGCGGCTTGCTTTGCGGGATCACGGCCGCAGAACCATTTACAGCCGTGGTCACAGGTCGTTCCTCTCCCAGCCTGGCGGAGTCCTCGGCGGAGAGATCGGCCCAGTCACCCGGCTTTACGTCACGTTTGGGATTGTGAATCTCGGTCACTGCCGATGTCTCTGCAACCGAGACGATTTGCAGTTCAGCAATCACCGGTCCTTGTGCCGCTGCGGAATCTATCGCTGACGGATCGGTATCGCGTACCACGAGCTTCATGCCCTGTGCCAGCCCCGAACTGCGTCCACCGCTCAGGTAGGCCGCGCCCTCCGCCACGTATTTCACTTTGAAACTGACGTGAAGCCTTGCATCCGCTGGTTGCGCAGCGGAACCTCGCATGGAGGACTTGGCATTGGCGCCACCGTCTCCGATTGGTGAATGGTCCACTCGCAGACTCGTGATCGTTGCCGGCTGGGGCTTGCGTTGCCGGCGCCATATCCTCGCCAGCAGCGCGCTGTCCGTTGGGGGGATCGCTCCGCCAGATCCTGCAATCGCAGCCGCGGGCAGCAACGTGAGAATGATTGTGTTGCCCGCTGTCGCCACTTTGTACTGGCGAGCAGAATCGAGATCTACGACCGCGCGCGTGACCAGCGGATCGGTACTGTTCAGCGCGACGCGTACTCGTTTTACTCCATATCGATTCACCGCAATGCGGCGCTGCCTGGGGTTAGCTCTCGTGTCGGGCAGATCCAGAACCAGGCGGTCGGGATCGGTCGCAACTGTGACCTCAGGAACTACCGGCTGGCTGAGAGTGACCTCAAGCCTCGTGTTGTTACCGTTGCGCGCAACCTTCACTTTGCGGATTTCCGCGATTCTCCCGCCTGCTCCCTGTGCCGCGCACGCGGAAGCTAACAGCAGCAAGATACTCAGGTCTGCGATCCATCTCACTTGCGGCGGCTCCTGCAGTTCATGTTTTGCGGTTCTTCCTTCTTCATGGCTTCAGACTTCATCTCTATCTCTGTGATCTGGTTCACCTTCGCGCTCTGACATGCGGAAAAACGGCAACCATCCAGCTATCCATGCTGGTGTGGCATTGGCGGCAATCGGTCGAATACCCCAGCGCTTGATGATTCGGCGACATGGCCCTCTGAAACGCCCGCAGGTGGCAGCTCACACAGTCGGTCGAGAGCCCTTGACGGTTGAACTGCCCCACCGCGCCGACCCGGTGGCACGAATAGCAGTCGACCGCCGCATGGGCGCCGATCAACGGAAAGCGGTCCTGATGCTCATTGATGGAATGGATCGAGACCTGCCAGCCATTGACCCGGTGGCAGGAATCGCACTGCGCCCCGTTTTTCCGTCGATGAAGGTCGGCATGGCAATCCTGGCAGTTGCTGCCCACGTCGGCGAACACCGGATTGACGTGGCATTCCTGGCAAGGCACTCCCACATGCATGCCACGCAGGGGGTAACCGGTTTTTCCGTGATCAAACTCAGGTTTGCTGCGGATCGGTTTCCACGCCGAGGAGCTATGGCAGTTCTCACACGCAACCTGCATCGGGCCGTGAGGACTGACACTGGACGCGGCGGGAATGGCCGGCTTCCCAACGGGCGCGCTTGCGGCCATCTGGAACAGCAAGAACGCGTGGACTAGAAGCGTATTTCCCAGCAAACCTCTTCTCCTCCGTGTTTCATGCGGCGATGCCATCACCGCCTGTTGTCAGTTCCCTGCCCCGCCTCGCTTTATAGCGTCACGACCGTGGCACGACGCACATGCTTTCGGCGTAGGTTTGTAGAAGACGACCGCTCTTCCGTTGACCGTTCGGGTCAACTTATGGCAACTCTCGCAGCGCAAGTTGCGATGCGCACCCTGCAAAGCGAAGTCAGTTTGCTGATCGTGATCAAACAATGATGGCTTCCACTTCGTACTGTCGTGACAACCGTTACACGCCGTCACCCCAGCCTTCGCAAATTGCATGCCATGAACATCTGCGTGGCAGGCTTCGCACTTTGCGGGCGCAGTTTTGAAATCGACGTTGATGAAGCCGATACTGGGATTCTGTGGCTTATGGCAACCCACGCACTTCGCTGCCGCGTGAGCGCCCGTTAGCGCAAAGATCGTCTTGCTATGGTCGAACCGGGAGAAATCTTTCCATGACTCCGCCGAGTGACAAACCTCGCACCCCAGCGGCTTTCCATTCAGCCCCGCCTGCCGCATCAGGCCAACGAATCCCCCCCGATGCGGATCGGCGTGGCAAGTGGTACAAGCCAGGCCTGACCAGTGATAGACCGCCGTCGGCTTCGGTCTGAAATTTGCGGACACCTTATGACAATCGCCGCACGGAACCGCCACATGACTTCCACTCAACCCAAAGGGCGTTTCGTTGTGCCGGCGCAGGCTGAATGTGGATGGCAGAAAGCGTTCCAGGGAATGGCAGCGCTCGCAGGTGTTGAAGTGTGGCGCAGCGGCGAACTGCCCGGCGTGCTCGTCGCGGTGGCAATCGGTGCAGCGTTGGAACTTCATCTTGAACAGCGTGTCTTTTCCTTTGGGAATATGACACTGGCCGCACTGCAGACTGGCATGCTTGCCCTGCAGCGGATATGCGGTCGCCGCGTGCTCCTTTAACCCGAACGTTGATGGTTTGAAACCATCGACGGTGTGGCACGACGAGCACTGGCTCCCCCCGGCACGCGCGGCAAACTGTCCTCCATGCGGATCGGGCCGGTGACAGTCCGAGCAATTTTGATATGGCAACGCCTTTTTGAAATCCCCTCCGGTGTGGCACTGCACGCAATCCACCTCAGCATGCCGGCCAAGGAGAGGAAATTTCGTCTGGGAATGGTCGAACGTGCGATTCAACGCAGGTGCCGAGATCTTCTTCCAGCCCGCGGTGCTGTGACAGGACTGGCAGGTTTGGGAAAAACCACCACGGTGAGGATCCGCGTGGCAATCCGTGCAACTGCCGAATGCAATTCCGGTGTAGCGCGGTTGTTTGTCCTGCCCGGGAGTGTGGCACTGCTGGCACGCGACCTGGGTATGCAGACCAGTCAGCGGATAGCGCGTCACCGAATGGTCGAACGTGCTGAAACTGATCGTTTTCCAGTTAGTGTAATTGTGACATTGCAGGCAGTTGGGTCCGAGCTGTCCGTTGTGTTCGTCACGATGGCAGCTGCTGCAGCTCGGGGACAGACCCAGAAACGTTCTGCCCAAATCTCTTGCTTTGATGACCGCGCGTTCGCTCGGCGACACGCGCTCTGGCCTGTGACACTGGTTGCATTCCAGCCCGGAGTGTTTGCCCTCCAGCCTGTAGCCGGTCTGCGCGTGATCGAAAGTCTTGCGATCCCACTTGACGAGGGGAAAATCTTCTCCGTTGTGCTCGGAGTGGCACTTCGTGCATTCCAGACTGGAACCTGGCTTGAGATTGTAGGTGGCGTGCAGTCCCCTTCGCGCCACAATTCGCCGCGCAATTTCACCGTGACAATCCAGACACTTGAATGTGGGTTTCCCGGTCGAGAGCTCGTGGCAGGTGGTGCACTCGGTCATGCCACTGATGGATTGGTGCGCGCGGGAAAGCGCGCCGGGAGAGATCTGGGCTGCGACCGGATTCGAGGTCCACAAGATACTCAGCACAATCCACCCCAGAAGTACCGGCTTCGCGAGAGTGCTAACACTCTTCGCGAAGCGCGTTTCCAAAATCATGATGTTCGCTTCGACGTAACGGCTGCCCGCTGACTTTCGCAACAGCTCGACCCTTTGTTGACAGAAATTTCGGGATCGGGTCCTCCGGGAACGTTTTCGCTCCCGGAGGATGCTCCTGATCACCGTCGTTCATGTGTAGCCTGGACCCCTTACTGTGTCGCCGCCTCAGCCTTGGCGGCATCGTCGGCCGCAACGTCCTGCGACTCAAGAGGAGCAAGCCTCCGCCAGCATCTGTCATAGACCCGCCGGTCGATCTTGGCGCTGATCACGACGCCGTTCTTATCCTGAGTGAACGACACCGGGTCGGGTATGTTCACCAGGTCTGCGCAGCCCAGAATGTCGTAGCTGGATGCGAGGCGCTGTGCCAGAAAGGTGAACATGGAATTGGCCACATCGGCGAGCGGTGACGGTTTGGAAAGAAGAAGCGCCTGATCTAGCAAGAGTCTGGCTGGCGCGATCCTCAGCATGTGCCGGCAATAACGCGCCGTGTCGGCTTGCCAGTTGTAATGCACTTCGGGTTGGTCAACGCCGCGACGGTAGGCATTTACCTTCGCAAGATCAACCGAGCCGTCGCCATCGAGCACCATGGGATCGCCCGCGGGAATCAACGCTGCCGGTGATCTTTGATGAGCTCGCGCTTGCAGTTCGTTCAGCGCCAGGCCCGGAACTAGTTTCCCGGGGTCGGCGAGATCCGCCACCTTCCACGGCGTGCAATTCAAGTCGGGATCCAGGAATCTGTCGACCAAACCGTTGTCACTGGGGTTGCCAAGCACGGTGGCACCGGACAGAGCCAGGGCATTCGCCGCAGTGTTCTGCGCGAGCAATCCGCCCGGGCTGACCAGATAGGTCACGGGCAAGTTGTCGCTCTGATCCTGATCGACGACAAAGAAATCTCGTACCGAAGGACAAGGCCGGCCGTCGTTAGCCATACCCAGACGGGGAACGTGCAACTGTCCCCTGCGGATTGCCCGGTTCGCGGCCTTGAAGAAAGCCGGCGCATTACAGTACGAGAACTGTCCGAAAACGTTGTCCGGCAGTCCGTTCACGCAACTACTCGCTTCCAGGGTGCCCGGAGTGGCGCCCTGTTGCACCAGATTGTTCCCATTAAATCCAAACCAGAGCGCCACGATCGCGTTATCCGGAAGCGTCGGGGGTAGCGGTGCCGACGCAGGCGTGGAGTTCTGATCAATCACCAACGGGTTGTAGATCGAAATCTGCCCGGTGGCGGGATCGAGGATCGCCGCCTGCACAAACGCCGAAGAATTTGGGTTGGTCTCGTGACACTCACCGTCCGCTGCAGTGGTGGCCGTGAGCTGATAGGGTGTTGCCAGGCCCGCGGCGGTAAGCGGTGCATCCGGCACGATAATGGTGCAGTTGGGATTTTGGGCGAAAAGCACTCCCGGTGCGATCAGGAAAAATACCACAGACAAAGCCTCCAGCAGATTGCGATGCTTCATGACACACTCCTCCTGCGCGGGTTTCGGACGCACTCCGGAGTAAGACAGATTCGTCTTAGTGGGAGAGAGGGGAGGTTCGTCCCAATAGTCAAGTTGGCTTAATCGTGGACGGTTTCACCCGTCAACGTGAGTAACAGCCCGGCGGACACTGCGAGGACTGTGGTCCGTCCGACTTACCGACCACCACACTGGAAGTTATCTGCAATGTAGAGTCGATCTAACGTACGGTCAAGATGTCAGGAAGTACATACCGGGAAGTACAGCATGCAGACCGATAGATGCCAGTGTCGCACGCGCATTAGGACACTAAGAAACACCGAAAAATCTGGTTACCCCCTCAGCCGCTTTTTGTGCTCGTCGTGATTCACGCACCCAGAATGCGCCAGTGCCCGTCCTGTATAATTCGCGCATTCCCAACCGAACGACGAACGGAGCGTCTGCCCATGCGGCAGCGGGGGAAGAGTCCGCTAACGAAAAACCAGTCCCAGAATTTCATTCCTGAGCCGTTAATCAGGCAATTCATGCCGGAGCTGGACACGCTGCGGGGGATTGCGGTGCTCACGGTAGTATTTTTCCACGGATTCGCCCGGCAATATGACGGGCTGCCCTTCCAGGGCGCGGCCCGGTTGTGGCTGTCCGTGACTGCGCCGGGATGGCTTGGAGTAAATCTTTTTTTCGTGCTGTCTGGATTCTTGATTACAGGCATCCTCCTGGAATCTCGGAGCAAACCCCGATATTACAGCCGTTTCTATACTCGACGTGCGCTGCGAATCTTGCCCGCCTATTACTCGCTTCTCATCCTCCTAGCTGTGTTGCATGAGTCCTCTGCTGCATTTCTCGGCCTGAGTTTCATCTACCTTTCCAACCTGGCAAGCCTGTTTGGCACATCGATGGGCTACGGGCCACTCTGGTCGCTGTCAGTCGAGGAACACTACTACATACTCTGGCCAACCGTAGTGCACAAAGTTCACACTCGATATTTGGTGGTGATCCTGGCTTTAATATGCACCGTTGTCCCAATCGCGCGAGGGATATCGTTTCATAGCGGGCACTACCAAGGTTTGGATTCCTACACCTGGTTTGTAGCGGATGGGCTCGCGCTTGGAAGCCTCCTGGCAATTCTCCTGCGAACGCCGATCAGTCGGAATCGAGTGGTTGCTTTGAGTAGTCTTCTGCTGGCCCTCATCCCTATCGTTTCAATTGCCGGAAGTTCGTTTGGCATCCTGAATCGCCAGCGACTGCTTGGCGCGACCTGCCTGTACACGCTGGCCAATCTTTTCTTTTCCGGAATGCTGCTTCTTTTCCTCTTGCAGGGTACCGGTTCGCGAAAACGTTGGGTCAACAGCTCGCTGCTGCGATTCTTCGGATACATCAGCTACGGCCTGTATTTAATCCACATGCTGGTATTTCGAGTCTATGACCGAGTGGCGCATCGTTATTGGCCCCAGCTGCTGCCTTCGGTCGGGCATTTCGACCTGGTAGTCCTCCGGTTTTTCCTTGCCGGCGGAGCTGCGATCCTGCTGGCTTATCTTTCGAGAAAGTATTTTGAGGACAGATTCCTGCGCCTGAAGGACCGCGTCGGGTCGGCACCCAAGCCCTCCGGCGACAATGCGGCTCCCTAAATTTCAGTTGCCCAACGGCGGATAAACGGCGTAGATTTTGTGGTCACAATTCGAGGCAGGTTAATCCTATGCACATAACTTATCAGCTGGGGCGGAGGTTTAGCGCAGCCGCGCTCGTGTGTTTGAGCTGTTCACTTCTGGTCAGCGCTGCCGATGAACCCGCTCTCACCAAGGAACAGATCAAGAACTTCCTGCTCACCGCCAAAGTAGTGAAAAGCGAGCACTCCAAGAAAGGCGTCACTTCTCCCTGGAGGCTGACCCTGAGTGACGGTACCCTGACCCACGATGCCTCCTTCCAGGCGGTCGACGAGCACAGGTCCATGGCCAGGCTGGCCAATGGACAACTGGAGCCGAGCTTCGTGGACTCCTACAAGTACAACATTGCGGCCTACGCGATGGCGGAAATGCTTGGCGTGGATGACATGATGCCGGTATATGTCGAACGCAAATGGCACGGCGACGCGGGCTCGCTGAGCTGGTGGCTGCCGGTAAAGATGGACGAAGAACAACGCGTGAAGGACAAGATTTCCGCCCCGGATGTTCACGCCTGGAACGAGCAGATGTACCGGATTCGGGTGTTCGATCAACTGGTCTACGATACGGATCCCAACCTCACGAACTTTCTTATCAGTGACAACTGGAAAATCTGGAGGATCGATTTTACTCGGGCGTTCAGGGTCTCTAACGACCTGCGTGCCCCTTCCGAGCTGCAGCGTTGTGATCGGCAGTTATTCGAAAAGATGAAAGCCCTGAATGCAGACGAGGTAACGGAAAAAACCAAGCACTATCTCAATAAAGACGAAGTGAAAGCCGTGATCGCCCGACGCGACAAGATCGTGACGATTTTCGAAAAACTTATCTCCGAAAAAGGTGAGAGCGAGGTGCTCTACTGAACTGCCGCAGCGCAGACGCGCTCCGAGACTATTTCGAAGTAAGATCGGGTGGAGGAGGCAGGTTGCGGTTTTTGAGCCACTCCAGACCGATGCTTTGGCCCCCTTTGTTTCGTTGACGCATCTCGTCCAGATCTGGCATGAATATCTGCAACCCGGCCTGGGGAGTCATGCGGGTATAGCCGTTCACCAGCTGGTCCTGGTAGTGATTGAGATCGAGATCGAACCAGGCGTCATTGGAAAGGTCCACCATGATGAGATCGACATGATGCATGGTGAGTTTTCCGAAGTCGAGTGTACCGTCGCTGAGCCGCAAAAAGTTTCTCCACTGCTCGACCCGGGTTACAGCCTCTTGTGCGTTTCCGTAAATTTCCTCAAGATCAGGGTTAATGATGCGCACGCTGGTTAAATCGCCTCGGATGTGCGGGGGCGGAACCAACTTCTGTGTGTCGAAAAAGATGTCGTTGCCTGAGACCTGAATGCCCGAGGCGCCCTTGGGGTGAAACAGGTCCGAAACGGCCAGGTGGAAGCTGCCGAGAACCGGAATTTTCAGAACGCTGAGTTTGGTGACGTGGAGCTGAATCCGGTTCTCCGGGACCGCGTTGATTGTGCCGGTCAATTCAATGGGCAGGGAGATGACCTTGTGGACATCTCCGTGGAGCTTGACCTGATCTCCGTCGCCGGAAAGACTTATGTTTTTCAGCGGGGAGTCCGCGATCGCGTTCGCATTGAGGAAGTTGTTGATGTCTCCCATGTTGGCGCGAATCACGCCGGTCTTGACATCCAGGGAGAAAGACTCGGGATCGTCGAACGAGGGATTGACGTCGCGGCTGGTACGAATCATTTGTCCGCGCAACCAGCGAACGTAGATCCTGAAGTCGGGGCCTTTTCGCAACATCAGGTTATGCGCGTACACATTCGTGGGAGCGGTTTCCGGAGAATTGGCCGGCGCTTGAGCGCCCAACAAAATCGCGCTCGACGGCGTCGCACTGTTCGAGGGTAAGGGTTCGGCGGCATGCTTGGTGGACCGAAAGTGCCACGCGAAAAACAGCAGGAGGATAACCAGAACGGCCGCGAGAACCGCAAGACGGATGCGCATACCAGCACTATTTTAGAGGGAAATGTAAGTCCTGTGACGACGACCGGCGACGTTGGACCAGCCTTCAGGCTCCAACGGGGAGGGTTGGCTTGGCCTCGATCGTCGCGACTACCTCCGCCACCCGCTGATACGACTCCAGCCGGTCTGCATGTTCATAGGTGTCAGTGACAACAATTACTTCGTCGGCACCGGTGCCCTCCACCAGCTTTTCCAGCCCCGCCTTTGCCGTAGCATTCGATCCCACAATCGCTGCACCCAGTCTGCTCTCCACCGCCGCCCGCTCCTCGCTCTGCCACAGGGCTTCCATCGAATCTACAGGGGGCAACAGCTCAACCGGCTGGTTTCGGATCAGTCGCAGAAAACGCTGTTGTGGTGTGGTAAACAACCGCCGGGCCGCCGCATCCGTCTCCGCCGCAATCACCTGGACCGCCACCATCAGATGTGGCTTGCGCAGCACGTCACTTGGACGGAATTGGTCGCGATAGAGTTGTACCGCTACGTGCAGATACTCGGGAGCAAAGTGCGCCGCGAATGCAAACGGCAACCCGAGCGTCCCTGCCAGTTGCGCGCTAAAGCCGCTCGAGCCCAGCAATGTGATCGGCACATTGCTTCCCTGTCCCGGAAACGCTCTGACCACTTGGCCCGGCTTCTCCGGCCCCAGATAGCCCTGCAACTCCTCCAGCAGGTCCGGAAAATCGTCCCCGGTCTGCCGTAAATCCCGTCGCAGCGCCCGCATGGTGTGAAAGTCGCTGCCCGGAGCCCGCCCCAGACCCAGATCGATTCGACCGGGATACATTGCCTCCAGCGTCCCAAACTGTTCCGCCACTACCAGGGGTGCGTGATTCGGCAGCATCACTCCACCGCTACCCACCCGAATCGTCGTGGTCGCTCCTGCCACATGCCCAATGAGCACAGCTGTAGCCGAGCATGCCAACCCGGAAATAGCGTGGTGTTCTGCCAGCCAGAAGCGTGTATATCCCAAGCGCTCCACGTGCTGTGCCAGGTCCACTGACCGCGCAATTGCACTGCCGGCGGGCTCACCCGCCCGCATGCCAACCAGATCCAAGACCGAGACTGCTAGTCCTTTGCCCATGGTCGATTAGATGAACCAGGCGGAAAAGCGATGCGGACTTAACCTGAGACCAGGCTCGATCGCGCCGGTTGATTGGGTCCGCGCCAGTCCTGTAGGGTTGTGCGGGAGCTGATCCTTGGACATCTATCTTGTCGACGGTACCTACGAGTTGTTCCGCCACTACTACGCGCTCCCCTCCGCGCGGGATTCAGACGGGCTGGAAGTCGCTGCGGTCCGAGGCGTGCTCGCATCGGTGCTGGGCATGATCAAAGGCGGCGCAACCCACATCGCGGTTGCGACCGACCACGTGATCGAGTCTTTTCGCAACCAGCTGTGGCCCGGTTACAAGACCAGCGAAGGCGTCGAGCCCGACCTGCTGGCGCAATTTCCGCTACTCGAAGATGTTCTCTCGGCGGCCGGAATCGTCGTCTGGCCAATGGTTGAGTTCGAGGCGGACGACGCGCTAGCCGCCGCTGCGGTCGCGGCTGCTGAGGACAAACGCGTCGAACGTGTGATCATCTGTACCCCGGACAAGGACCTCGCCCAGTGTGTGCGCGGCACGCGTATCGTCCAGCTGAATCGCAGGACGCGCGTCACTCTCGACGAGGCCGGCGTGGTCCAGAAGTTTGGGGTTTCCCCGGCTTCGATCCCTGACTATCTGGCGCTGGTGGGCGATGCGGCTGACGGCTATCCGGGACTGAAGGGCTGGGGCGCGAAGTCGTCGGCTGCCGTGCTGGCGAAGTTCGACCATCTCGAAGCTATCCCTTCAGACAGTCGTGAGTGGCGGGTGAACGCCGCCAACGCGAGTGCCCTCGCGGACACTCTCTCCCGCGAGCGGGACCGCGCTCTGCTCTTCCGCACGCTCGCCACGCTCCGCACCGACATTCCGCTTTTCGCCAACGTAGACCAGTTACGCTGGAACGGCCACACGCCCGACTTTCCTGCTCTGGCCGCCAAACTGGACGCGGCGCGAACCGAAGCCCGGCGATGAGAAGCGACGTTCGTCGAGAGGAAGTTGGCCAGCCATTGAACTTCTGGACTATGAACGGATCTGGTCGGCGCCACGACGGACCACGGCTTTTGAACGTGGCCGCAACGCATAGCACTCGCGAAGAATGGGTTTCAAGGTGGTAAGAAATATGGTGCGGTGACGAATCCAGCGGCCCGGATACGGCAGTTCAATGTGCCGGCCTGACCATGCCGCCCGGAATTCGGATCGCCTCACGTTGGCGGTGATGGATCGCACTACCGTGATCACGATTTTGGGTCGAAGCTGTTTCAGTATCCGGGCCAGGCGAACTTCACCGTCCCGGCATGCTCTCCTGCGCTGCTCGCTATTCATGCGATCGACCGGCTTCCCGCACAAGTCGACCAGATAACAGCCGAGCTCTTGAAACGACTTGAGAAAATTGTCCTCAGCGACATGCGGACAGGCATGAACGAATGCGTCGCGGATGGCCCTGTAGAGCCCTGAGTCCGCCTGGTAGAAGAACCGGCCAGAGGCAGGCGGCGACTCTCCTACAAATAGCATCCGGACCCGAGCGGGGCGGTAGCGTCTGCGCAAGCGTTCCCTGCCTGGCGCGTTCTTAATGGTGGCTGGCACTGATCTCTTCAAATTGGCGCGCCTCCAGCAATTGCCGTGCCTAGGCGCTGATCGCCTTGCGCGGTCTGTCAGTTGCCTCCTCAATCGCCAGTACCAGGCTTTCGTAGTCAAAAGGCCCATCGTGACGCTTGCCGTTGATGAAGAAGGTCGGTGTGCCGTTGACCCCGCTGCGCACACCGCTGCTGAAATCGGCGCGAACCCGGGCCTTATACTTCTCTTCTTCGAGCGCCTCCCGGAGTTCGGTAGCAGACAGGCCCAATTCCTCAGCCAGTTCGAGATAGAGGGGCCCTCCCAGGCGTTTCGCTTTCAAGCCGCCAGATCCGGCACCAGCGGCACCCCCTGAATACCCCAAGAAAGATGATGCACGGCGCTGGTGGTCGCCAGCACGGCGGACCGTCCCGGGGCAAAGGCAAGGCCTACCAGTCCCGGGCCGGCCACTTCCAGCGAAGCCTTGGCGTCGGGTGTGATCCTCACAATACCGCGCTTGCCGGAAAGCGAAGCCGCCACGTAGAGATTGCCGGCGACGTCGAACGCCAGTCCCTGCGGACGTCCCAGGCCCCGGAAGAACGTGGACACGCTGCCGTGGGGATCGATCTTGTACATGGAATCAAAACTCGAAGTCGTGGGTCCGGTAACAAACAGGTCTCCGTGCGGACCAAATGCCAGGTGGTAGGCGGAGACGCTGGGCTCGATGGTGGCAAAAACAAAAATCTGCCGGTCTTTGCCAATCTTGAAAATGGTGCCGCTGCGATCGCCCACATAGAGATTTTCCGCGGCATCGAATGCAATCCCGGTCGCGACCCCCATGCCCTCAGCGTAGGTGGACATGGTGCCGTTGGGCGCAACCCGGTACACCGCGCCATCGAAGCGCGAGGAGACGTACATCTGTCCGGCACGGTCAAACGTGATCGCCGTGGCATTGGTCATATCCGCAAGAAACGGCTTGACGTTGTAATTGGTATCGATTTTGTAGATAGCGACGGGAACTTTCTGCCCACGCGACCCCGAGAAGGTGACGTAAATGTTGCCCTCGGCATCAAGCGCGGGATTGGTTACCGGATGCAGGTTTTCCGCAATGAGGGCGGCGACTTTGATCTCGTGTGGATTGCTGGCGGTGCCATTGGTTGAAACGATTACCGGTCCGGAGGCGGCTCCGGGAGGCACGCGAGCGACCAGAAAGTCGTCAGAGCTGATGACCACCGCGCCTTCAACTTCCCCAAAACGAACCTGCGGACGGCGCAACTCCACGGGCCGCAAGCTGCGACCGATGATGCGTACCTCGCCTCCGGGCAGCGCGGCGCTGGGATGCACCGCCTCAATGTGCGGATGGCCATTGATGTTCTTCTTGCCCAGCAGTCTGTCGGAAATTCCCATGGGCTCCAGTTTCAAAATGCGCGTGACCACCCACTATCGCGGCAGCAGGCCGAAGTGCAACACGATCTGCATCACAGCCAAGCCGTAAAGACCGGCAGCCACATCGTCGATCACGATGCCCGTTCCTTCGGGGAGGCGTTCGAGGCTGCGTACTGGCGGCGGCTTCACGATATCGAATCCTCGAAAAAGTATAAAGCCCAGCAGCAGAGATTTCCACGCCATCGGCGCCGCAATCAGCGTGATGAGTTGGCCGGCCACTTCATCGATCACGACGAATTGAGGATCTTTCAGACCGCTGGCCCGGGCCACGCGGGTGGCGGCGGGGATTCCAACAAGGGCGGCTGTCGCAGCTAAAAAGACTGCCGCCCAGGGCTGCCACGCGGGAGCGATCCACCTTGCCACAAGCCACCAAAGGAGAACCGTGGCTGCCGATCCCCAGGTACCGGGTCCAGGGCGTAAGCGCCCCACCCCAAAAAACGTAGCCACGAGGGTAGCCCACAGCGGAGCCCGGGGGCGAGACGCCCCCGAGACAGCCGGCGAGACGCCGGCGCTACGGTCGGGAGTCGGGTCGGAAGAGGGTTTAGCTGTAGCCACGGTTTTCGTAGCGCCGGCGTCCCGCCCACCCTCACGAGTCTTCATCGGACTCTCCCACGGGGCCTTCATCCTGCAGCGGTGACGAAATCACGTACGCGCCGCTGGCCCACTTCCCCAGATCAATCAGGCGGCAGCGGTCACTGCAGAAGGGAAAGTCCTCGTCCGTGCTTCTCACCGGATTCCTGCAGGTGGGACAACGCAGCTTGAGAGTGCGTTTGCGAGCCATTCACTTCCTATACAATCCGGGCCACCAGGTCGTAATCGTGTGCTTCGGTGACCTGGCAGCGGTAGAATTCTCCCGGTTTCGGATCCAGTCCCTCGGGAACGTCGTTGACGAACACCTTGCCGTCGATTTCCGGGGCGTGCATCGGGGTTCGTCCTTCGAGCAGTAGTTCGCTTTCCTCGGATACGCCCTCCAGCACAAGGTCAAATTCTTTTCCGACATGCGCTTTTTTCCTGCGCTTGCTGATCTTGCGCTGAATCTGCATCAGGTGTTTGCGGCGGCGCTCGATTTCACGCTCTGATAGCTTCTTGTCCTCGGAAAATGCACTGGCTCCTTCCTGATCGGAGTAGCCGAACGCTCCCATCCAGTCGAACTCAGAATCCCGCACAAACTGGCAGAGTTCTTCAAACTCGGTCTCAGTTTCACCGGGGAAGCCGACAATGAACGAGGTGCGTAGTGTGACTTCGGGAATCGTACGCCGCATCTTCTCAATCGAACGCAGGAAAATATCGGCGCCTCCGCCGCGCTTCATGCGCTTGAGAACGCCGGGCGACGCGTGCTGCAGCGGGACATCGATGTACGAACAAATCTTGTCGTGAGCCGCGATGGTTTCGAGTAGCCGTCCCGTGATCTTGTTGGGATAGGCGTAGAGAAAACGAATCCAGCGCAAGTCTTCAATCCCGGCCAGCTTTTCCAGCAGAAGTGCCAGGCCATCCTTCAAACCGAAATCTTCGCCGTAGCAGGTAGTATCCTGGCCGATCAGAGTGATTTCGCGTACGCCGGAAGACGCCAGGCGCTCCGCTTCGGCGACCACGGACTCAAACCGCCGCGAGCGGAACTTGCCACGCAACTGCGGAATGATGCAGAAGCTGCAAGGATGATCGCAGCCCTCCGCAATCTTGATGTATGCGGTGTGCCGGGGCGTGGCCAGCACGCGGGGTGTGGCCTCATCATAGAGGTAGTTGGGCAAGTCGGCAATGGCGCCGTCCCAGGTCTCACGAGAGAAACGTCCCTGCGCGGCGCGAGCGTCTCCCTCGGGCCGCGACTGCAGGATATTAAACGGCGAATTCGAAGCTGGTGCAGGAGCTACGCCAGTCGCTGCCAGAATGCTTTCCAACTCACCCGTGCCAATGACAGCATCGACTTCCGGAATGTTCTGGCGAATTTCATTGCGGAAACGCTCTACCAGGCAGCCTGCGACCACCAGCTTGCGGGCGCGCCCACTGGTCTTTTGTTTTGCCATCTCAAGAATGGTATTGACTGATTCCTGCTGGGCACTGGCGATGAACGAGCAGGTGTTGATCACGATCACGTCGGCTTCTTCGGCGTTCGAGACCAGTTGGGCTCCGGCCCCCGCCAGCATGCCCATCATCACCTCGCTGTCCACAAGATTCTTGGGACACCCCAGGCTTACAAAACCCACCTTGGTAGGCTCTGGCCTTGTGCTTTCAGCGGTGTCCTGGAACGGAACTGATAAGGTTCTTGTCGTCATGCAATCTATTGATTCTAACACCCTTGCCGGGCATGTACCTCAGTGCTGGCGCGCACCAAGTGAGCCATCCCATTTCTTGATCTGACGCGTGCTAACCTACCAGAACACGTTTAAGCCGCTTCGCTGGGAGGAAAGCCAGTGCGCACACCGTTTTCGGTCAAAGTTCTGACGTTAGTGATAATCCTTGCCTCGAGCGTCGCAGCCCAGAAAAGCGAGCTCTCCGTAATCGTCGGACGTACCTTCATCAGCGACAAGGGAGTCACGGGCATAGTCTCAGCCGACAACATTCTGCACTCCGGAAAGGGCCTGACTTTAGAAGCCGACTACGGACGGCGGCTGATCAACCTAGGGATCGCGGGACTGACATTCGAAGTACCCTTGGCGGTCAACTTTAACGAAAAACCACATTTCGACGTGAACCTCGTGCCCAAAGATTACCGGTCGTTTTTCGTCACGCCTTCAGTTCGCGCGAACCTTTTCCCGGGCGCTGGACTCTCCCCCTGGGTTAGTGCGGGTGGCGGCTTTGGCTATTTTATGGAGAATTCCACGCTGGAGTTCGGCGGGGCGAACCCGGGCAAGACCGGCACTACCAGCGGAGTCTTCCAGGTCGGCGGGGGCATTGACGCAAGAGTGTGGCACATCTTCAGCGTGCGCGGAGAAGTGCGGGATTTTTTCTCTGGCGCGCCCCAGCTGAACGTGAACACCGGGAAAACCCGTCAGCACAATCTTTTCGTCGGCGGCGGAATCGTCTGGCATTTCTAGCTTTTTGGATGGAGCAGGGCCTGGCCCTGCAATAAGTACAGTTCCGGTAGGGTTTCAGCCCCTCCGGCGAGTCGCCGAAATCTCCTCGTACAACTCGGGCAAGCGCCGCACATCCTCGACCGAGTCATCGAAGCGGGCGCTTTCATAATGCCGGGTAAACTTCGCGACCCGCTCGCGGATGTCGGCGTCGTCGATCCGGGAGACGAATTCGTTCGGAGTCTGAGCCGGAGATTTGTGCCAGCCGCGGCGGGCAACGATCTTCGTCATCCGCTCGTACCAGATGGTGGCTGCCTGCCGTGGAGACCTTTCCGGGCGTGCCGCCAGACGGCGCTTGCCCAGCGCACGCAAGAGCTCCGGTGCATTGAATACGAACAGAAGCAGCACCGTGATCAGCCCTGCCCCCAGGCCCCATCGTAGCGGCGACCCAGCCACAACATTCCCGGTGCGGCGAGCCTTGGCCAGCAGAGCCTCATAGTGGCGACGCCACCAATATCGAATCGTCGCAACCATTTGCTGGCTGCCGCTGCGGGCGCTCAAGGCCAGAGTCTGCTGGTGCCCGGCGTCATAGTTGACGACCCAGTCCCGCCAGAATGAGGCCAGCGCGTCGACGTATAGAGTCGCCCGGCTCCAACCAGTGCGGATCGGCATCAGGGAGCCCGGAGTGGGATCAAAAGCCACCCAGCCATAGCCCGGAAAGTATGCTTCCACCCAGGAGTGCGCGTTGCTCGCGCGGACCACGTATTGCGAGGTTAAGTCATTGAACTCGCCGGTTCGAAATCCGTTGACCACTCGGGATGGAATCCCCAGCGTCCGCAGCATCACCGCCATTGAGGAGGCAAAGTATTCGCAGTGCCCCTGTTTGCGCTCGAAGAGGAAATTGGCCAGCGGATCGTGCGGCACGGTGCGCGGCAGCTTCAGGCTGTACCCGAAGTGGGTGCGAAGATAAGTCTCCAGTGCGATCGCCTTGTCGTAGTTGTTGTCGGCTGAAGCCGTAATCTGTTGCGCGAGTCGCGGGATGCGCGTATCGACCGACCGCAAGCCCAGGTTGCTCGCAGCCACGTCGGGTGGATACACGTTCCCGGCCGCGCGCAACTCGCGGGCTCCCGCTTGCGAAATATCGGACGCCACCTCGTAGCGGTTTACGGGATGCTCGGGATCGAGGTCGAAGACCGCGCCTCCATCGTCCACGGCAAGCATCCTGTAGTTCCCTTCCAGGCTCTCCGGCACGCTGGCCAGGAAAAACAGGTTCATTCCCACCGGCTCCATCAGGACTCGATAGTTAACCATGTGGGACGAGCCCTCCAGGACATTGCGGCTCGGCTGCAAGAGTACGAAACGCCCGTAAAGCGAAGGCGACAGCACGCGCTGCTCCCGATTGTTCGACCAGGTTCGGCCGTCGAAGTTGCTGAGCGACACTCCGCGCCACTTCAGGTCGAAGCGCCCGCCCTCATCCCCGTCAATCTGAATATGCATCACCACTGAGCTGGATTGCTGAATCTCGCCGATACGTCCCAGCTGTACCGTGTCGCTGAAGCCGGTGTTAATTTCGCCACCGGGAGCATACGCACTCAGATAACCGGCGGAAACCCGGGGCAGCAGGAAGAAAATAGCGGTCGCGCCCACCAGAATGCACAGCACCAGGATGGGCGACGCGATAGCCAGAGAGGCCGCCATGTTCCGGTAGACCGGGCCCCCATGCGATTCCCGCGAATGGACCGCGCTCTTGCCCGAGAAGTGCCGCATCTCCATCAGGATGAAGGCAGCTACAGCGGTCAGCATGAATCCGGCAAAGCCCAGCAGGAAAACGCTGTCCACTGTAAGCAGTGCGGCGGCCAGCACCATGAGAAATGCGATCACAGACAGGAAGTAATAATCGCGATCCCGCTGCGCCGAGAACAATCGCACGACCATCACAAACAACACCAGATGGACGGTGGCGTTAAGGAATCCACGTGAGATCAGGAAATAGTCCACGACGTAGAACGCCACGTAACCCAGAGTAAGAGCGGCGGTCCAGCTCTCGTGAACCAGCCAGGTCTGGCCGCGGATCAGCAGGTACCCACGAAACAGAAGCGCTGCACCGACCAACAGCACCGTCAGAAAGCTCAGGCCGCCGGTCGAGGCCAGCGTTACAAACCCTGTAAGCACCAGCAGATAGAGGGCGATCTCAAAGTAGCGCTGGAGTGCCGCTCGCAGCGGACTCGTAGCAGGTTCTGTTTGGACCGCGGATGGCATGGGCTCGTCCCATTGTTCGCTATACCGCCGAAGAATGGAAGGGTACTTCAGTCGTCAGTCTTCAGTCGTTAGCCTTTGGCCGTCAGCCTTTGGTCGTTGGTCGCTAGTCCTCAGCCTCAGAGTCTTGAGTGCCAATCGCTAATTCCAAGTGCTGACGACTGAAGACTGACGACCGGCGACTGAGCGCCCTGTTAGAATTAAAACTGGTCAGGCATCGGTCCCGCGCGACGCATTCCCGCCAACCCCGCCAGGTCCGGAAGGAAGCAACGGTAACGGGCTCTTGTGTGTGCAGTGGGCCTCCGGTGCCTGGCTTTATTGTCCCCGGCTCTTCTCATGAACAGGCCGGGCGAACCGGAAATCCACGAATCGCATCAAGTCGCGGTAGTCACTTCTTCAACCACCCTTGTAACTCCATCCAATCGGCGAACCTGTCAATCCAATGATCCGTAGGCAGGTTCTGCCTGCGCATTCCGAAGCCGTGGCCACCCTTTGCGTACAGATGCAGTTCTGCTGACTTATGAGCGCCCGTCCACCTCTCGTACAAGGCAACGCTCTCCGGCGCGAGTCCGAGTTGATCATCGGTCGCAGCCGCAACGAACATAGGCGGCGCGTCCGCTGGAACGGAAACGTCTTTGGATATTGCCCCGCCCGCATAGATCGGGGCTACGAAGGCGGGCCGGCCTTCCGCCGAGTAATTGAAGGCAACTCCGGCAGTGACCCTTCCACCCGCGGAGAATCCGATAATTCCGACACGGTCGGGGGAAACTCCCCATTCCGCGGCGTGTTGCCGGACATAGGTGACTGCCGCTAACCCATCGGCGACCGACAGGGCAATGACCTTCCCTACCAGTTCGTCAAATTTCTGGCGGTTTGCAAACAGCGTAACGAATTCCTGGGTGGCGTCCTCGCCGGTGTGGGCCAGGCGGTACTTCAACACAAAGGCCGTCACACCTCTCGCCGCCAGGTACTTGGCGACATCGGTGCCCTCGCTGGTGATGGAGAGGGCCATAAAACCGCCGCCCGGGCAGATCACCACCGCGGTGCCGTTTCTCAACTCTGGAGAAGGCTTGAAAACTGTGAGGCTGGGCTTGGTCACGTTGCTGACGACCTCAGTGTGCCAGACGTTCGAGAAGTACTCTTTCTCCGGATAGTTTTCCTCCGTCGAGCCCGGCGGCGTGCCAGGGTAGAGGGGGATGACATCCTGGGCGGCGGCCAGAGTCACCAGGAACACTACCAGGAAAAGCATTCGAATTAGGAAGGTTTTCATGGCCGCGTAGTTTAGCAGAGAGTCGCATCTGGGGGAGTGATTTCATGCGGGTCCCGGTTCCATCACACTGGTCCCTTGCTGGTTCCCGGCAGGGTGCCCGATGAGATGAGTGTGAAGTTTACTCTCACGCAGCCGCTGGCTTCCTCTGGATCACACGAGCGGCGATTGCGTGGTACCTGTCGAAAACCGGCGATTACACTCAAAAACCCAGGCAATGAAGTCTCCCTAATTGGAGTGTGTTTGTCCTTCCGTGTCCAGCTCGACGAGATTTGTCCGCACCCGATCTCCGACCTGCGCGCTCTTTAGCGTCGCCAGAAATTTCTTAGTGAAGTCCTGCTGCAGATGAAAATCCTGTGCTGCTTGCGACCTGTAAATCTCGTAGAAAACAAGTGTATTGGGATCGTCTTTTCGTGCCGTGAGGTAAAACGCTTCCACGCCCGGCTCCGCCCGCACCAACGGCAGGTATTGGCGTGCGGCCTCGACAAGCTCCGCGCGGCGCTGCGGCTGAATTTTGGCTTGGATCAGCATGATCACCTTTTCGTTCGTCATATTGGACCGCTCCTCTCGATTTTCATTGGCCGGCGTGTTCACCGGCTGCTCCGCCCACATCGCGTGCAGCGCCAATGCGCTTGCGACCATCAGCACTGCCACGGTCACGATTCGGGTCGTTTTCATGGGTGATTCCTTTCGCCAAATACCATTCGACTCCCCGCCGTACTGATCCGTGTCAAGGCTGCAGTCACTCACTGTCGCTTCTATGCGCTGGCGGCACGGCACCGATCTGTTGCAGCAATCCAAGCAGGTCGGGCTGGCCGCGTTCTTCCACGAATTGGCCGCCCGATAAACGGTAGAAGTTCATTGCTTGCACCGCGATCGACTTGCCGGTGGGTGGGACGCCGAAGAATGTGCCTCGATGCGTGCCGCGCATGGTGAATCGTGCGGCGACCTTATCACCTTCGGAAATCATCTCCTCCAACGTCCATTGAATGTCTGGAAAGCCGCCGCGCATCATCCCGATGATTGCGAGGTAACCACCCGGGCCGCGCATCGGCTCAGCGCGACCGGGCACATGGAAGATCGCATCCGGGGAAATCAGCTCTACGGCCAGCTTCTCGCTGGCAGTGTTGATGAATTCCACAAATCGGCGCATGACCAGTTTGCTGGCTTCTGTTGTCATAGTGCGTATACTGAGGTTCTGCACGGAAGTGGTTTTATGCACCTTCCCCGTTTCGCGGTATTGTGCATCCTCTTCGTTTTAAGTGTTGCGCTTATGATGAGCGCACAAGACCTTCCACCACAACCAAAAAGTGGAGCAAGGGTTTGTGTCGCAACTGTAGGAAATGCGAGTACAACCCCCGCCTTTGTCGACCGCCTGACGGAGCGTCTGACGAAGAACCTGAAACAGAACAAGATCGATGCTGTGACTATGGATTCGGCGACGACAGATAAACATCCATTAGAGCTGAGCACCGATAACGGCGAGGAGGCGAAACAGAAGGAATGCGATTACGTTCTCCTCTCGCAGATCCGCAACCCGCGACAGCATCCGCTCGAACCGCAGATGCCAGAGATTTCCATCGGTGGTCGGGTTCCCAGTGTGGACGCAAGCGACCCAATGGGAGGCTCGTCAGGTCCGGTTTATCGCGAAAATCTGAACGTGGCTTTTGCGCTATTTCGAATCGGGCGATTCAAACCAGTCTTGGACACCCAGGTCCTGGAAAGACCTTCCGCCAATGTCTCAGACACGCTCCTGCCAGCGATGGATCATGAAGCCAACCGCGTGGGCCACGAGTTGAAGAAACACTAGCCCGTCAGCTCGTGGTTTCGACACACGGCGAAGCCTCGCGTCCTTCCCCCACTTCTGTTACCCGATAAAGTTGAGCACCGGGGTGGTGAAGTTTGCCAGGTTCGGAAAGATCGTCGGCAAGTCGGTGGTCGGCACTCCAAACCAGTTAGCCAGCGTTGCCGCGTATTGATCCAGCGAAGTAGTCGGAATCCAGCGGCCTTCATTGGTGGCGTCGTCGGGTCCGCCCAGAGCCAGGGTTGGAAACGTGCCATAGAAATTGCCGCCATGGACCGCTCCTCCCATAATCATGTGATGACTACCCCACGCGTGGTCGGTGCCCGAGGTGCTGTCGGGAATGTAGGTCCGGCTGAAGTCCGACAAGGTGAAGGCGGTGACTTGCGAAGCCGCTCCGATTTCCACCGTTGCCTGGTAGAACGCGTTCATCGCGCCATTGAGCTGGGTAAACAGGCTGTCCTGTGAATTCAGCTGGTCGCTGTGGGTGTCGAAGCCGCCGATCGAAACGAAGAAAATCTGCCGTTGTAACCCCAGTGCCGAGCGTACGGAAATGATCTGCGCCACCTGCTTGAGCTGGTTGGCAAGACCGGTGTTGGGGAAAGCTGTGGCCAGGGCTGGGCTCGCCGCCAGGGCATCCGCCAGCGACTTGCTGTCCTGGAGCGCGTTGGTGGTCGTGTTGCTCGCAGACTGGATCAACGAGACGCCGGTGTCGAACGTAAGCAGGTTCTGCAGCGCAGACAAGCGACTCTGCGACTCAGCCGAACTGCCGAAGCCGGAGAGCAATTTGGTGGGGTCCCCGCTGGACTCGATGGAGCGAGCGACTAACCCTTCACAAAAAATATTGGTGCCCGCCAGGGAAATAATAATGGGGAAATTCCCGCCGTAGATGGATTGGATCTTGTCCGCGGTCCTTCCCGCCCAGCCGGTTTGTCCGTTGCCATCGAGCGCAGCGGTTTGCATCTGCGCCTGCTGATCCTCGTGGGAGAAAAGGTTCTGGGGGAGGGTGGTCTGCCGTTGCTGAAACTGTGCCCGGGTGGTGGGACGAACCAGCGTCCCCACATTGGCCAGCACGGCCAGGTGCTGCTGGTTGAACAAAGTCTGTAATTGCGTGAAGCGGGGATGAAAACCAAAGGGCGAGCCGATGCTGGGCGGAGTAACGGGCAGCAGGCTGCCCTGCGCCAGCGCCAGCGCCGAACGGACCTGCGCATAAGACGCGTATCCGCTGCTGCTCAGGGGAACAACCATGTTGTTGCTGTCATTGCCACCGAAAAGAAAGATGCAGACCAGGGCTTTGTAGTCCTGGGCGGTCTGCGCCAGCGCGTTTACCATCCCAAACCGGTTGAAGCTGGCGGCGGCGAATCCGGCGGCCGCGGTGCAGCAAGTCCTTTTCAGGAAATCTCTTCGTGAAAATGCCATGATGGTTCTCCCTTTAGTGTTCGACCTGGAACTGAGATGAGCTGCCAATCAGATAAAAAGCGGCCTTGGTGCGCCGGGTGTTGTCCGTGATGCCGGTAAGCGTCGTGACCAGCGTGTTCCGCATGTCGGTTGACACCTGGCCGTGCAGGGTTACGGCTGCGACCGCCGTGACCAGTTGATCCGGGGTCGCGGCCAGCGGCACGTATCCGGAAATATCCACCGTGGTCGTGTTGTTGAGCTGCCCGTAGACCAGCGTATTCACGAAATTGATTCGGGATATGGTGGTGCTGGTGTTGAAAATTTCGAATTCCGGACCAATCAGCGTGGTGCCCTCGATCACATGATCCGGATGATAGAAGTTGAAGACCGTGGGCGAGAAGAACGGCGGCTGTTTCATGTCGGAAGCGACGTCCGCCAGGTTCGATCCATCAGACGTGCCGTTCATCGCGCGCAGCAGGTTAGTGATGAACAGGACGGGTTCCTTGAGGTGACCGTCGCTGGGTTGCGCCTGCGCCGGATCGTCGCCCCGGCGCGCCTCTGGATCCAGCAGGATCGCCGTGACCACCGCCTTCAGGTCGCCCCGCACCCCACTGCCGTTGTCGGCGAATACCGCTGCCACGCGGCCCACGTAATCCGGACTGGGATTGCTCGAAACCAGGCGCTCAATGAGCTGTCTGGAAATGAAGGGGCCGACGTTGGGATGGTTGAAAATGTTCTGCAGCGCCGCTGTCAGGTCCGCCTGCGTAGTTCCGCCAGCCGGCAGCGTGACTCCATTCAAAAGAATTTTTGCGCCGGTATCATGATGGGCGTCGAAGGCGATCATCGGCCCGCCGTAGTACTCGGGGTTGTTGAAGCGAGCGGTCGCGCCCGGCATGGTCGGATAAGTCCATCCGGTGAAGGTATGGGCAAAACCCAGTATCGCGGTCTGGTCATACGTCGGGATTGTGTTGCCCGAGCTATCCAGTTGCTTGGTGCCGTCCGGGTTCAGCTCTTCCAGCCCGATCGAAAACAACTGCAGTACTTCGCGGGCGTAGTTTTCATTGGGGTCCACACCATTGCTGGGTTTGTCATTGTTCACCATGTCCAGATAGTGACCCATCACCGGACTCAGAGTGACGTCAGTCAGCAGGGTGGAGAAATTGCCAAAGGCGTCGTTCTGAAACATGTTCTGCCAGAGCACGAAGGCGCTGGGATTATTGATCTTGACCGCCGAGGCCACCATGATCTGCGAGAGACCCCAGGCGACCCGCTGCCGTAATTGGTCCTGTCCAGTAAGCGCGTTGGTAAAGAATCGCTTCTGCACCACTGACATATCGTCATTCGCTCCCGGAGCGGGATAAGTGGATGGGGCCATGGTGAACTGCTCGTTCAGGAAGGCTTGCATGCCCACGGCTTGAACATGTGAGAGTGACAGCGGGTTCACTCCCCACGTTGACTGCTCAAGCAAACGCGCGGCCGCGGTCGGTGTGAGCTCATTGGCCGGCGTTCCCACTTCCAGGGCGAACGCGTTCGAGGTCGCTGAACCGGGATCGGGATTGATCACGGTGATTTGGATCGTACCGGTCTGCGCCGCGGTAGCGGTTCCGGTCGCGGTGAGTTGCTTGACGGAGACAAACGTGGTGGGTAGGAACGTCCCGCCAAACGACACCACTGCTCCGCTGACAAAGTTTTGCCCGCTGACCACTAACGTGAAGTCGCCCACTGGGATATTGCTGGGCAGGACCTGCGTCACTACCGGCAACGGGTTGCTGATCGTTACCGTGCCCGTCGAGGTAGCGGTCGTATCCGCCAGACTGATTGCCTGCACCTGGACGGTGTTGGGATTTGGGATCGTAACCGGTGCGGTATAGGCTCCGCCGGCGCTAATCGTGCCTACAGTTGCATTGCCGTTAGGGATTCCGTTAACCGTCCACTTCACTGCAGTCAGAGTTCCGGCGCCGTCTACGGTTGTCCGGAAATTAAAGGTCGCTCCGACGTGCACTTGGGCAGTGGGCGGAATCACCTGCACCGTAACCTTGCCGGCGGTACCCACCTGCACGTTCAATGAAGCCGTGGAGGTGGACTTGCCGGGGTCGGGGTTCGCTACCGTGACCGCCACCGTGCCTTTTTGTGCGGTCGTAGAAGTACCGGTGGCAGTCAGTTGGGTACGCGAGACGAAAGTCGTGGTCAGCGGCGCCCCGCCAAACATTACGGTCGAGCCAGGTACGAAGTTCGCCCCTCCCACGGTCAGCGAAAAGCTACCCACTGGAAGCAATGTCGGACTTACGGTCTGGGCCACCGGAATCGGATTGTCGAGAGTCACCGGGGTAGTGGCGGAAAGGGTTTTGTCGGCGGCGCTTACCGCTTCCACGGTCACCGAATTCGGCATCGGAGCGCTGGGCGGCGCCTGGTACTTGCCCATCATGTCGATCGTGCCCACGGTCGCGTTTCCGTTTGCGACTCCATTCACCGACCAGGCCACCGACTGGTTGGTATTGCCGGTAACGGTCGCCGAGAACTGCACCGTATCTCCGCCGCGGAGGGTGGGGCTGGAGGGAGAGATGCTTATCCCATTGGAGGTAGGTTTCGTGGTTGGGCTCGAAGAACCTCCAACCTTCATGCCGCCGCCGCAGCCTGACCATAGGGTAATTGCGAAGGACAAAACCAGTGCGCTGGCGAATCTGATGCGAGAAGGCGTTGCGATTCCGATCATCTCTGATCCCCTTTCCTGAAGATCCGAGGTACTGAGGAAACTTTCGATTGGCGCGTCGAAACCGGCGCGCCGCAAGGCTTTCGAGTGGCTGGTGAAGCGTAATGAAACCTTGCTCACAAGCGAAGGTCACCGTGGTTCCATTCCGGGACTAGTGCCAATTCGGTCCACTCGCTGCTTTTCGGGCGCTGTGCGGCGGGGTTGGGTCCCAGAGATTTCTTCCCCAGGTACATGTACCCGGGTAACCTGGTATGGCGCGGACCTGCCCTGCTCAGGGCAGGTCCGCGCCACACCACAATTTCCACAAACCTCTGTGGCACATGCAGTTGGACATTGCCGCCTGGGTGCGGCAGAATAGTTGGTTCGGCTTCGAACCCGGAGAACCCATCGAGTGAGCCAACTGGTGCGCGCCAAGATTACCGCCCTGGGCACATACGTCCCGCCCCGCCTGCTGACCAACGACGACCTGGAAAAGATGGTGGAAACTTCCAACGAGTGGATCGTTGAGCGCACCGGCATCCGGGAACGCCACATCGCAGGCAAGGGTGAAGCTACCAGTGACCTCGCCGCCGAGGCTGCGCGGCGGGCGCTGGCGGAGCGCGGCATGGAGCCCTCCGACCTCGATGCCATCATCGTGGCCACGGTCACGCCGGATATGTTTTTTCCGTCCACCGCCTGCGTGGTGCAACACAAGCTGGGGGCAAAGGGAGCCTGGGGATTCGATCTCTCAGCCGCCTGCTCGGCGTTTGTCTACGGCCTGCAGACGGGAGCCCAGTTCATCGCCACCGGCGTCCACAAGAGAGTCATGGTGATCGGGGCGGACGTGATGTCCTCAATCATCGACTACACCGACCGCGCCACCTGCGTGATCTTCGGCGACGGGGCCGGCGCGGTCATCCTGGAGCCGGCGGAAGATGATTCTCTGGGCCTGATCGATTTCATTCACGAAGTGGACGGCTCGGGTGGATGCTCGCTCTATATGCCGGGCGGCGGAAGTCTTCACCCCTCCACCCAGGAAACCGTGGACAAACGCATGCACTATGTTCACCAGGATGGGCAAGCGGTATTCAAATTCGCCGTCCGCAAGCAGACCGAACTATGCGAGAAAATCCTCACCCGCAACGGCCTTAAAGGAAGCGACATTGATACCTTCATTCCCCACCAGGCCAACCTGCGAATCATCACCGCCACGGCGGACCGCATGGGATTGAAACCGGAAAGTGTGATCGTCAACATCGACCGCTATGGCAATACCACCGCCGGAACCATCCCCCTGGCGATGGATACGGCACGGCAGGAAGGCAAACTCAAGAAAGGACACCTGGTGCTGCTGGCGTCGGTAGGCGCCGGATTCACCGCCGGCGCGACCCTGCTGCGCTGGGCCTTCTAGGCGGCGGCTGTAGTGCGTTGTTTGTAGCGCCGGCGTCTCGCCACCACGACAGCCCCCGGGACGGCGGCGCTACGATTAGGAGCAACGGGGGGCGGGGGCTCTGCCGTGCAATCAGCTCTTTCAAAACCAATGCGGCCTTCAGCCCGGACAAAAGACGAGCAACGAACTCAGATGGATGAATTCCGACGAAGCCAAGTCCGCCACATCTTCGATAGCGCTAATTTCGTTCACGACTTGGGCATTCAACTCACCCGGATCGAAGACGACTACTGCGAAACCATGCTGATTGCAGCCGAGCGTCACCGCCAGCAGCACGGTCTGATTCACGCCGGCGTGCTGGCTACGATGGCCGACCACACGTCCGGTTGCGCTGCCCGCAGCGCAGTGGGGGATGACCGCGATGTGATCAGCGTGGAGTTCAAGATCAACTTTCTGCGTCCCGCCATCGCCGACCGGCTGTGGTGCCGCGGGCGGGTATTGCGCGCGGGCAAAATGCTGGTCATTTGCGAGGCCGAAATTTTCGCGGAGAAGGACACAGAAGAGAAGCTGGTTTCTAAAGCCATGGTGACTCTGGCGGTAAAGCGGACCTGACCCCAGCGCACTGTCATCCTGAGCGCAGCTCAGGATGACAATTGCGGGAGATGAGGCAGCCCTCTTACGCGTTGCTCTTCTGCTGCTCGAACGCCTTCTGCAGATATTTGCGGGCTTCATCGAGCGCGCCCTGGGTGTTGTCGTTGGTCTGCAGCGCCTGGCGGTACTCGTTGGTAGCACGCTCCCGTTGTCCGGTGACGTCAAAAATCTTACCCAACTGGATGTGGCTCCAGACTTCGGTCCAGCGCGGTTCACCATCGCCATTGAGACAGTCACGATAGGCGTTGGCCGCCGCCTGGTAGTTGCGCTGCAGGAAGAACACCTCGGCAATGCGGTAGTGCGCCAGCGAACTGTTCTTGTTTACATCGAGCGCCTTGTTGAATTCGAGCAGCGCTCCCGCGAGGTCGCCCTGCTGGGTCAGTCCCTGGCCGCGCTGAATGGAAGCCCGCAAGCGAATCTCCGAGGAATTTTTCAGCACCCGGTCATCGGGATCGACTACGATGCGGCGGGGTTTGCCGTAGGTCTCCACGGTGAAAGCCGAATTGGTGCCTACCACTTCGATCCGCTTGGCCTCAGTTTTTCCGTCGGTATCGATTTTGAGCTCCACCGGCATGCGGAAAAGATCGAGGTCCTGCGAGATCTGTCCGACTACACGGAACCCCTTGTTATTTCCCAGCCGGTAGATCGTGTATTTGGTCTTGAATTCGGGGGCGCCGGTGGAATCGAGCCACTGGGAGAAGAACCAGGTGAGCTGGTCGCCATAGTTCTGTTCAGCCAGAGCGCGGAAGTCATCGAGCGACGCCGACTTGCCCGCGTACTTGGCCGCAAACGAGCGCATCGTCTGATCGAACTTCTGGTCGCCCAACACCCAGCGCAACATGTGCAGAATCATGGCGCCTTTGTCGGTCACCAGAGACTGGAATTCAGGAGAGAAAATGTCGAGCTTCCCCGCGCTGGACAATGGAACTGTGTCATAGGCGAGCGCGCCCACGGACATGTCCTTGACCGTCTCTTCCAAACCCGCCTCCCCGGCAGCCTGCTCCACGTAGCGGGCCTCGGAGTATCGGGCAAAGCCATCATTGAGCCACCAGGCATCCCGCGATGCAGGACTGACCGAAGCCCCCCACCACTGGTGAGCGATGGTATTTGCCAGCAGGCGGTAGTTGACCTTCTCAGTCACCGCCCGGCTGGAGATGATGGCCATCTCGGGCGCCCAGGCGGCAGGCACAGTGTCGTCCGGAATCTCGACTACTTTCAGGGTGGTGGAAGGCGCCGGACCGTACAGGGTCACGTAATACGTGAACTCCTTGACAGCGGTGCTGGCGTAAGTCGCTCCCTGATTTTGATGCGCCGGCTTGAAGAAGACGTGCAGATCCAGTCCCGCTTCGTCGCTCTTGAATTCCTGAAAGCTCCCAGCCACGATCGTGCCAGGAAAGCTGGGTTTCTCCCAGGCAAAAACATAAGTCTTAGTCGGTAAGGCGCCGGCACCCGGCCGTTTCGTGGCTGGATTACTGCCGATGGTTTCTCTCCCGCTGCCGATGACCGTCATGTGTGCGGGAACGGTAATGTTCATCGTGGCGGTGAAGCGGTTGATGCCGTAAGCATTTACCGGGAACCACCGTCCGGCGTAAAGCAGGTAGCTGGTGTCGTCGCCGACATAAGCCAGCTTCAAGCCCTGCACCGGACTGTCATCCGCGGAATCGAGCGTACCTTCGTATTCGAAGGTCAGGGTGGTCGAACTGTCCTTGGCCAGCGGAGTGGTGAGTGCCACGCGGACTGTCGAGTCTTGCGTGACCCGTTCGGCGCTCAGCAACTTGCCTGCGGTATCCAACACCTTGGTCACGCGCAGGCCATTGTGCAGTTCAAAGGTAGCAACGCTCAGATCTTCCAGCGCTGTAAACCCCACCTTGGCCCGAGCCACAATCTTATGGACGTGCGGACTGAGTTCGGCGTCGATCTGGTAATCGTCGACCTGCAGGCGCATCTTGTCGGCTGCCCACGTAGGTAACGGCATTAAAAGCAATAAGCAAACGAGACCGAGCAAGAAGACCCGACGCTGGCGTCGAGTTTGAAAAGGCATCAAAAGCATTCTCCTAACGCTTATTCCCTAAGATGAAGATTGTTACGCAAAAGATGCTGGTAGGACAAGGTTTAGGCTGTTTTTAGTGATTTGGTGGTGTAGAGACGGCTAGAACAGCCTCGGCGGCACGATCTACTGGGTGAAGGTCTCCTTCGGCGGCCCCTCCGAGGCGGTCTTTCACGCCTTGCAGCCCGGCGATCATCTTTTGCCGGGCAGGACCTTCGGGAATGATTTCATTCAGTCTGGCAACAACGTTTCCCGCGGTGAAAGCATCCTGGACCAATTCCGGCACAATCTCTTCTCCCGCAATCAAATTCACCATGGCGAAATATGGAACCTTCACCCGCGAACGTCCCAGCAAGTACGTCAGGTCCGAGACCCGGTACACCATCACGAATGGCGTCCCCATGAGAGCCGCTTCGACCGTAGCCGTGCCGCTGGCGATGATTCCGGCGCGGGAATGGGCCAGCGCGGGCAGGGCCTCTGGAACCAGGTGGATGCGGAAACCGGTAGTCAGCTTTTCCAGAAGCTGGCGGTCCAACGTCGATGCCACCGGAAGCAGAAACTCATAGTCCGATCCCAGCAGCATGGTTGAAAGCCGGAGTTCCGGCAGATTCATACGCACTTCTTTTACCCGGCTGCCAGGCATGAGAGTGATCCAGGGTTTGGAAGGATCCAACTGGAGCTCAGCGGCGTAAGCTGCGCGATCGATTCCCGGCCGGGGAAGATCGGCTAGCGGGTGGCCGACGAAAGTGGCGTCCACACCGCGATCCCGGTAGAACTTTTCTTCGAACGGGAAAATCACCAGCGCCTTGTCGACGTACTTGCGCAACAGGCGGACGCGCTCCTGACGCCAGGCCCAGAACTGCGGACAAACGTAGTAGACGACCGGAATACCGCGCTTTTTCATCTGGCGAGCCACTCGCCAGTTGAATGCGGGCGAATCGATGACGATGGCGAGAACCGGCTTTCGCTTGTCGGCCTCAGCGATCAGCTTATGAAACAGACCCCAGATTTTGGGCAAATGGCTGAGAATTTCGGAGATACCGACGACAGCCAGGTCTTTCGAGTCGACAACCGTGTCACAACCAGCGGCACGCATGCGATCTCCGCCCACTCCAAAAAACTCCAGCGAGTCCAGTGCGTGGGCGCCCGCAAGCCGGCGCAACGCCTCAATCAGCCACGCGCCGTACATTTCACCAGAGGCTTCTCCGGCGGAGATCAAGATTCGCACGGAGGACATTGTAAAGGACGAACACGTGGCTATCCGTCGACTGGAAGAGTTCAGTTGTCAGAGGTCAGTTATCAGTCGCCAGCGCTGAGAACTGAGATCTAGAAACTGATAACTGGGATTTCAACAACAGCGGTTTGCGAGCCTAAGGTCAGGGGTGGCCGCGCCCACGTGATTCGAAATTAGTCATCCGCGCCGGCGGGGACCTGGCCTCCCGCGCCGACCGGAATTTCCTGGTCTTTATATTGTAACTGGTAGAGCTTGTAGTAGATTCCGCGCTGCGCCAGCAGCTGCTGGTGCGTACCTACTTCTCGAACCTGGCCCTTGTGCATCACGATGATCTTGTCAGCCCGCTGTATCGTCGAAAGTCGGTGGGCAATGACGACGGATGTCCGGCCTTCGACCATGCGGTTGAGCGCGTCGCGCACCCGCAACTCGGTTTCTGTGTCCACGCTCGATGTCGCTTCATCCAGGATCAGAATCTTCGGGTCGTGGGCCAGCGCTCGGGCGAACGAGATAAGCTGCTTTTGCCCGGTTGAGAGCGTCGAACCGCGCTCGCGGACTTCTTCTTTGAAACCTTGAGGAAGTGCGCGGATGAAGTCGGCAAGATTCACATCTTCGGCAGCCTTCTCGACATCGGCGTCGGTGATCCATTCCGTGCCCAGACGGATGTTGCCCTCCACCGTTCCGGTAAATAGAAACGGGTCTTGAAGAACCACGCCGTATCGCCGACGCAGTTCAGGCAAGTCCATCTCCTTCACGTCCACGCCGTCGATTTTTACCGCTCCCTTTTGTACATCGTAGAAGCGCATCAAAAGCGAGATGATTGTGGTCTTGCCAGCGCCGGTGTGGCCGACAATGGCGACGGTTTCGCCGGGTTCGATGGTGAAAGAGACGTCGCGGAGAATCCAGTCAGGCTCGGCCTGGATACGGCCATTGCCGGGGACTAGTTCTTGTGTGGCGCGGGCGGCCTCGTTCTTGCCGCTGTCTTCTACCGGTGCGTTCCGGTACGCAAACCACACGTGATCGAACTCAATCCGCCCCGGTCCGGTCGGCATCTTCGTAACTGCGGGCGACGTGATCTCGGTCGGAGTGTCGAGCAGCTTGAACACGCGTTCGCTGGCCGCCATCGCCGACTGCAGGATGTTGTACTTCTCGCTGAAATCCTGGATCGGCCGAAAGAAGCGCTGGGCGTACTGTATGAAGGCCGCCAGCACGCCGATGGTGGTCGCGCCACGGATTACGTCATTGCCGCCAAACCAGATCACACATGCGATGGCCGTGGCCGAAAGAATTTCCACCACCGGGTAATAGACGGCATGGGCCATGATGGCGTCTTTGAAGGCCTCCATGTGGATCGCGTTCACGTCGGAAAACTTGTCGAAGGCTCGCTTCTCGCGATTAAAGAGTTGCAGCACTACCATGCCGCTGACGTGCTCCTGCATGTAGGAGTTGATGCGGGCGATGGCGGTACGAATACGTCGGTAAGAGTCGCGCACCTTGTCGCGAAAAATCTTGGTGGCGATAGCGATCAAGGGCAAGACCGCGAAGGTGATCAGGGCCAGGTTCCGGTTCATCCGCAGCATGAACCACACAATTCCGGCCAGCACGAAAACGTCTTCGAAGATCGAAACCACGCCGGAAGTAAACATCTCGTTCAGGGCATCAACATCGGAGGTCGTGCGCGTTACCAGGCGGCCCACCGGGTTCTTGTCGTAAAAGCCGATGTGCATGCGTTGCAGATGGCGAAAAATCTGGCTGCGCAGATCGAACATCACCATCTGACCTGCCCACTGCATGAAATAAATCTGGAGATAGTCCAGCAGGAAACTGAAGACCAGCAGCCCCACTCCGATGGCCGCGACCTGGGCGATGCCGACCATGGGCTGACGGCTCAGAAAGCGATCGAGCGGCGTGTGCGCCCCCGCGACCGGCGCCAGGTAACGATCGATGACAACCTTGGTGAGGTAAGGTCCCATGACGTCAGCCCCGACTTTGAGCAGAATCGAGCCCAGGGCAATCCCGGTCTGCCATTTGTAGGGACGCAAATACTGGAGCAGCCGCTTCATCAGGCGGCTGTCATAGGCTTTACCTAGTACCTCTTCTTCTTGGGCCATCGGATATAGCTTGGGTGACTATTAAAGATTACCCTAAATAGATTAGAAACGAAGACTCGAGGATGGAAAAGCTTTAGGCAGCTCGAATCACGTAGGCCCAGATGTCCCCATCTGGGCGCGCGAGCAAAGCTCGCTAGGTCTAGCGGAGCGTTCTCCGCCAACCCCTGCGGAGCTTCGTTCCGGCTGGGCGGGTGAGGACACCCGCCCCTGCATGGTTCGCGGTTAGGCGATCTTCCTCAGTACCAGCGCGGAGTTCTTCGAGCCAAATCCCACGCAGTTGCAGATTGCGTGCTCAATCTGGGCGCCGCGGCCAACGTCTGGAACATAATCCAGATCACAGTCGGGATCGGGCCGTTCAAGGTTGATGGTGGGTGGTATTTTGCGGTGTTCCATCGCGATCAGGGTGGCGGCCAGGCTAGCCGAGCCGCATGCCCCCTGGGCATGGCCGATTTGCGATTTCAGGCCGGACATGGGGATTTTTCGGGCATGCTCGCCGAGGGCCAGCTTCAGCGCCCGGGTTTCTACCCGGTCATTCATTTCGGTCGATGTACCGTGCAGATTCACGTACTGGATGTCTTCCGGCTGAAGTCCCGCCTCTTCGACCGCCAGCGTGATTGCACGGGCGGGCTCTTCCGGCGATTCGCTCATGCGCACCCGGTGGAAGGCTTCGCAGGTGGAACCGTAGCCGGCGATCTCAGCGTAAATGCGTGCGCCGCGAGAGCGTGCATGGTCGTAGTCCTCGAGGATAAACATCCACGAGCCTTCCGCCATGACAAAGCCGTCGCGGTCAGCGGAAAACGGTCGCGATGCACTCTCGGGAGCATGGTTCCACGACTGCGTGAGCGCCCGCAGCAAAGAATAGCCCTTGATGATTCCCGGCGTGATGGCGGAATCCACGCCGCCCACCAGAAACATCGGGAGCGCGCCCGCCTGGATATGCTGATAGGCGTAACCGATGGCATCGGTCGATGAGGTGCAGCCCGCGGTGACTACGTGGCTGTAGCCGCGAAATCCGAAACGCATGCTGATCTCGCTGGGAATCGTACCCATGGTGCCGCTGGGAATGCAGAAGAGGCTGACCTGCTTCACGTGCCCGCTGTGCCAGAGCCGATATTGCTCCTCGGAAAATTCCTGAGCGCCGCCGCCTGTGCCCAGGATCACTCCAATCTCGCGCTTTTCGTCCATCGACATCGCCGCTGGGTCGAGCCCCGCGTCTTTGATCGCTTCCGTCGATGCGGCGACCGCCAGCGGCACCACGCGCGAAACGTGCTTGCGTTCGCGTGCGTCCACCCAGGCCAGTTCGTCGAATTCAGGAATTTCGCCGGCAATGTGTACCGGCAGGGATGACGGATCGAAGCGGGAAATGCGCTTCACTCCTGATTTCCCCGCGAGCACAGAGAGGCAAAAAGCTTCTTTGCCGATGCCATTGGGGCTGACCACGCCCAGTCCAGTGATAACGACGCGAGGAATCATGTTTTCCTGGTTGTCTTATTAGAATGATAGAAAAATGACATTTTCAAAAAGCTCGATCGGCTGACGATTGCGCCACATTGTCCCAAAACACCCAGTTGAGATGCCAGGAACCCCTTCCGTGTTATTGCCGCATGGGATAATAGGCACAATGCCGCTGGGTCTCTACATCTCTGTGCCGTTCTGCCGTACCAAGTGCAGCTACTGCAACTTCGCCTCTGACGTTTTTTCTCGCACCGTTTTTGAGCGTTACGTAAGCCGCGTATGTTCGGACATCGAGCGCTCCCGGGAGACCGCGGAACGGATGGGCGGACGGCTCGAGCCTGCCGTTGACTCCATCTTTCTGGGCGGCGGTACCCCTACCATACTCGATATAACCCAACTGGAACGCCTATTTGTCACGGTCTCGCAAAATTTCGCTGTCCAGGGCAGCGCCGAAATCACTGTCGAATGCGCCCCTGGCACGCTGACCCCGGCGGTGCTCGAGGTCTTCCGCCGTTGTGCAGTCAACCGCGTCAGCCTGGGAGTCCAGTCGTTCGTGGACGCCGAAGCTGCGGCTGTAGGACGTCTGCACAAGCGCGCCACGGTGAGCGATGATATCGCGCGGCTGCGAGCCTCCGGAATAGAAAATATCAACATTGATCTGATCGCAGGGCTGCCACATCAGACCGCCCAGAGCTGGGAATTTTCTTTCACGGAGGCGATTGCTTCCGGCGCGCCTCACGTCAGCGTCTACATGCTAGAGGTGGACGACGATTCCCGGCTGGGCCGCGAGCTGATGGCGGGCGGTACAAGATACCACGCCCACTTCGTCCCTGACGAAGACCTCACCGCGGACTTATACGAGGCGGCTTGCGGGCGGCTGGGGGCAGCCGGGGTCCAGCAGTACGAGATCTCAAACTTCGCGCGGCCGGGACACGAGTCACGCCACAATCTCAAATACTGGACGCGCCAGCCCTACCTGGGATTTGGGGTGGATGCGCACTCCATGCTGGCTTGCCCGGGCAGGTCTGGTGAAGCTGTCCGCTTCTCTTCTCCGGATACGCTCGAGGACTACGTTGCTGACGCCCCACCCAGGAAAGTCTCGATCAACTCCCAGACCGCGATCGAGGAAGCTTTCTTCCTAGGATTACGTCTTACCCGAGGTGTAAATCTGGATTGCGTCACAGCCGAGTTCGGCGAATCCGCAGTCCGCAATTACTCAGATACGATTTCGGAATGCGTGGAGCTGGGGTTGCTCGAACATGATGGGGAACTGATCCGCCTGACGGCGCGCGGCAGGTTATTGTCGAATGAAGTATTCGAGCGATTCATCGTGACCGCGAACGCCGTCTGATTCGCGGGCGAGTCGCCCGCGGCCACACGATCCGAGGGTAACTTTTCCCGGTGAAACTGCCTGTGTTCTAATCCAAAAAGGTCCGCGCGGCTATATCGCGGATGGAGACGGTATCTTGGATTTCCAACTCAATGAAGAACAGCTCCAGCTAAAGAAATCCGTACGTGAATTCGCCGAACGCGAAATCGCGCCCAATGTCATGAAGTGGGACGAGGCTGGCGACTTCCCGCTGGCGACAGTGAAGGAACTGGGCAAGCTCGGTCTGCTGGGCACGGTTTTCCCACCCGAGTACGGCGGGGCCGGGATGGGGTACGTGGAGTATGTCACGGCCATCGAAGAGCTCTCGCGGGTGGATGGGTCAGTGGGCATCATCGTGGCGGCACACACTTCGCTGTGCTCGAACCACATCTTTCTTGCCGGCAGCGAAGCCCAGAAAAAGAAATACGTTACTCCACTGGCTTCAGGCGAATATATCGGCGCCTGGGGGCTGACCGAGCCTTCCTCCGGATCAGATGCTGGCAGCGCGCGCATGACCGCGGTGCGCAGGGGAAATAACTGGGTGCTGAATGGCAGCAAGACTTTCTGCACCAACGGCCACTATGCCGACGTTCTGGTGGTGATCGCCGTAACCGACCGCGCCGCTCATACCCACGGGCTCTCTGCGTTCATTGTGGAGAAAGGCACTAAGGGTTTCCGTCCCGGAAAAAAAGAAAACAAGCTGGGCTTGCGGGCCAGCGATACCGCCGAATTGATTTTTGAAGATTGCGTCGTTCCCGCTGACCACCTTTGCGGCAAGGAAGGCGACGGATTCATCGACGCCATGCGAGTGCTCGACGGTGGACGCATTTCCATTGCCGCCTTATCGCTGGGCATGGCGGAAGGCGCCTACGAGGCGGCGCTGAAATATTCCAAGCAGCGCAAGCAGTTCGGCAAAGCGATCAGCGATTTTCAAGCCATCCAGTGGAAGCTGGCCGACATGGCAACCGAAATCGAAGCAGCCAAGCTGCTGACTTTTCGCGCCGCCGCGATGAAAGATGCCGGGATGAAAACGACTCTGGAGTCATCCATGGCCAAGCTCTATGCCAGCGAAGTGGCGGTGCGCTGCGCCAACGAAGGGGTCCAGATTCACGGCGGGTACGGGTTTATCAAGGACTATCCCGCGGAAAAGTTTTACCGCGACGTGAAGCTATGCACCATCGGCGAGGGGACAAGCGAGATCCAGCGGCTGGTGATTGCCCGGCAGTTGCTGAAAGACTAGCCTCAGGTTCGCAACCAGACTTGCCAAACCAGCAGTCCCCAGTAGCTGGCCGCGAGTGCCACAAACAAACAGGTCAGCAGGACATGTCCGATTACGAATTGCCGTCCTTTAGGCCAGTCCTCGTGTGAAAAGTAGAACGCGTCCACCAGGATGCGCGCCATCCAGTAGGTTCCGATAAAACATGCAAATCCGAGGGCAGCTCGATCGCCACGAAGTAATTCCCTGTGCAATGCAAGAGTCAGAGTGCCAAAGGCGAGGATAGTGAGCACGGTAAAGCTACCCTGCACCCAAAGCAGTTTGCGGTTAAACGGCATCAGCTGCGCCAGATCTTGTTTCCATTTCAGACGGGAGGGAACCTGAAAGCTGGCAAATAGAATCACAAAGTGACCAGCGCCAGCCAGCCACATATCGAGGTCGAAGAATCGCTCAACGACAGAGTGGGTCATAAAGCGCGGATTGCGTGCATGAAAGGAAGTATTACACGCAACACGAAGGGCGGATGAAAAAGCCAAAAGGCGGGGCCGGCGGCTACGACGAACATGAAGACCCAGCCGGACAGTCCGTGATCGAGTCCAAATCGTCGTCCGGCGGCAGAGCGCTCCAGCATGACAGCGAGCCCCTGGAAAATGAAGTATGCGGTGGGCAAACCGTATCCTCCGCGGGCCGGCAGTGAGATCACGAGATCGTGAATCAATCCTGATGCGAGAAACACCAGCAGGCTGGCCGGGCCCGGCCCGATTTTCTTGTGCAGCGGGCGAAAAATCAGGTCGTAAGCCAGTTGGCGGAAACCGAGATTCCAGCGCTTGCCCCAAAACTCGCTCAGCGTGGTGGAGAGAATCGGCTTGGCCATGATCGGTTGCGCCGCAATACCGATCCTCTGCCAGAAACAGGCGATCAAATCGAAGCTGCCGAAGTGCAGCAACAGGATCAAGCCGAACAACCCAAGCCATCCTTGAGCCAGCGGCAGGCGTGCCGGAATCCTGTGCGCTACCAACCACAGCAGGACGATTCCTGTTGCGGTTTTGAGCCAAGCCCACATCCACTGTCGGAGTTGCGGTGCAGAACGATGCTGTCGTGAGTCGAGGAAAGTGTCGGCATCCATACCCGGCCAGCCGACGAGGTATGCCAGGGATCGGCTTGCGGTGTGGGGAACACGCTTGCGAGCTTTCCACCACGTTATCCACTTCAGGCCGGCAAAAATGCTGAACGCCAGACTCCACATGAACATCCATGCGGGCATGCGACCGCGGAAGCAAATTGCAGTCGCCGGAAAAACCAGAAGCGGAAGCCAGCCGGGCCATGACGTGGTTCGGGTGCAGCGGTCGGAGGCGGCCTGTGTGCTGGTAGTCAAATCGAAAAATCGCAGATCGGCGCTGAGTCGCTGCGACCCAATCTACATGGGAAGCCAGCGCCCGGCAATTGCTGAAAGATTGACTTTCTTTGTTTCCTCGGTCTCTCGCCGTCATCCTGAGCGAAGCGAAAAACCTCTTTATTTTGCTCCGTGCCAGCACCAAATGCATGGGTCCTTCGTGGGCTGCCCGCTCAGGATGACACCGCGAAAGTTTTCCTCTTTGTACCCACTGCATTACACTGAAGGGCTTGAATAACAACTTTGAGCTTCTGGCTGAGCAACTTCGCTCCGGCGATGCGCGCGCTCTGGCTCGTGCTATCAGCACGGTCGAGAACCGTTCGCCGGGCTGGTCAGACTTGCTCAAGGCCCTGTTTCCTCACACCGGGCATGCACGGATACTCGGGCTGACCGGGCCACCGGGCGCCGGCAAGAGCACCTTGGTCGATCAGCTTGCGCGCCATTATCGCAAGCAGAACCAGACAGTCGGCATCATTGCGGTGGATCCTACAAGCCCCTACACGGGGGGCGCGATTCTGGGTGATCGCATCCGCATGCAGGAGCATTTTTCTGACCCGGGGATCTACATTCGCAGTATGGCGACCCGTGGCTCGCTGGGCGGCCTGGCGCGCACCACTGCGGATGTGGCCACGGTGCTTGATGCCGCTGGTCGCGACCTGATCATGATCGAAACCGTCGGCGTGGGCCAGGATGAAGTCGACATCGTGCGCCTGGCCGACGTCACCGTGGTGATTCTGGTACCCGGCATGGGCGACGATGTTCAAACCATCAAAGCGGGCATCATGGAAATCGCCGACATCTTCGTCATCAACAAGAGCGATCGCGACGGGGCGGAGCGGGTGGAGCGGGAAATTCGCGCTCTGCAGTCGCTGGCCGTGCGCAGCGACAAGTGGACTCCGCCAATTGTAAAAACCGTGGCCAGTCAGGGCGTCGGCGTTGACGACCTGGCCGCAGCCATCCGCGACTACGAGGCGTACCTGCAGAAAGAAAATCTGATTCTGCAGAAGAAAGCCCAGAACTGGCAGGACCGGCTGGTCGAGATGTTGCGCGATGCGTTTTTGGAAAAGGCGCGCGCGCAGATGAGCAACGGTGCCGTGGCCGGCTACGCCGCCGAAATCGCCGAACATAAGCGCGATCCCTATGAATTGGTGGAGGAGATCGTGGGCAAGCTGGGGAAAGGCTGAGGTTTCGGCTGTCGCCTACGGTTAAAGATTTTAACCGCAAAGTTCGCATAGGGACTGCAAAGAACGCAGAGAAACCCAACGTCTACCCCCCGAACACGATTGCGAAAAGCGACGAGGCAACGGTATGCTCTCCTCCCATGCTCAAGTTAACTTTCCCCAATCGATGGTTTATCTGTCTCGCTGTTTTGTTCGCCGGTACTCTCGCCCTTTCCCAGCAACCGTTTCTGCCTGCGGAACAGTGGGTCAGGCTGCGTGACGAGGCCAGCGGCGCGGCGCCGTATGAAAACCTGCGCTACCTGACTCGCCTGCATCGCGTACCCGCCACCGCGGAGTTCGACCAGGCGGCGCAGTTCATGCTGGAGCGAGCTCGCGAATATGGATTAGCTGAAGTTCAGAGTGAGCAGTTCCCGGTCGACGGAAAAACCCCCTACGGCCTGATGCGCTCGTACCTGGGCTGGACCGTCGAAAGCGGTCAACTGTGGGAGGTGCGTCCCCAGCACCTGTTGCTGGGAGATTGGGCCACAGACCCGATTCGGCTGGCCGATTACAGTCACGATGCTAACGTCGAAACCGCCCTGGTAGATGTCGGCGACGGCGGCCATGAAGCTGATTACACGGGAAAAGACGTGCGCGGAAAGATTGTCCTCTCCGACGGCGTGCTCGCGCGGGTGCAGCAATTAGCGGTCACCAAGTATGGAGCAGCCGGTATCGTAAGCGATATGCCGAACCAGTCCACGGCGTGGTCTGGTCTCGATCACACCATCGTGCGCTGGGGTCATCTGGAGGCGCGAGCACCGGCAGGTTTCGCTTTCATGATTTCGCGGGATACTGCGGACTCATTGCGTGCGCGTTTGCGAGCGGGAGAACAGATCGTCCTATCTGCCAAAGTAAAAGCCTCAGTCGGCCCCGGGCACTGGACCGTGGTAAGCGGCGTAATCCCTGGAACGGACCCCTCCAGCGGTGAGATCATTTACAGCTGCCATCTGGATCACCAGCGCCCGGGAGCCAACGATAACGGGAGCGGTTGCGTCACGATTCTGGAGTCTGCCCGGGTCCTCGCGCGCCTGATCAAAAACGGGGCCTTGCCGCGCCCAAAGCGCACTTTGCGCTTCGTCTGGGGCCCGGAAGTCGAAGGTACGATGGCCAATCTCAGCCGGCATCCTGAGATTCGGACCCGGTTGCGCGCCAACATTCACATGGACATGGTGGGCGGCGATCCGTTCAAGAACAAATCCATCCTGCATGTGACCGCTACCCCGTGGTCGCTGCCGAGTTTTGTCACCGATGTTGGGGCGGCGCTGGCGGAGGTGATCCGCGCCGGGGCTGCGGACTATGCCGAGAGCGGCGCCTCGCCGGACGCGGCCGTGGCCGAGACCCGCGCCGGGGAACAGGGCACGCGCAACCAGTTTCTGGCGGACGTCACTCCTTACGCTGCCGGCAGCGATCACGATGACTACGATTCGTCCACCATTGCCGTTCCATCGCTCTATCTGCGCGACTGGCCGGATATTTACATTCATACCGACCATGACACCCTGCAACAGATCGACGCCACGAAGTTGCGCCGGGTAGCGCTCCTTGGCGCCGCGGCAGGATACGTTTATGCGACTCTGGACGCAGAGCGGGCGCGAAGCCTGCTGCCCTTCTACACGGCGCAATCTGAAATGCGCCTGGCAAAAACGTTTGAACAGGGACGCAATCAGGTGGAGGATCCAAAACTCGATCCCGGGACCGCGTGGTACGAAGCGCGAAACCTGATCACGCAGGCCCTTCGCCGCGAGGTCGCGACGCTGCATTCGCTGTCTGAATTTAGCGGCTCCGGTGCGTCCGAGGTGGCATACAACAAGATCCTTTCCGAGCAGGTGTCGACCTTCAACGAGTGGATCGACAACCAAGCCAAAACGCGCGGAGCGCAGGGTCAGGAACCGAAGGCTCCTTGGGCGGGTGACGCGGCGGCGCGGAAGGTTCCAGTCCGCATCGGCGACTTCGGGCCGCTTACCTACCAGAACGACAACATTCTTCTGGCACGCCTCGGGCCGGAACGTATGGCGAAAGTCAGGCTGCTGAACAGCGAAGCTACGCCGCTGCTCAACACGCAGGATCTTTCAGAACTTTACGCGTACGAAATCGTAAACTTTGTCGATGGCAAACGAAGTGTGGGAGAGATCCGGGATGCGGTTTCGGCCGAGTATGGTCCGTTAGCTGTCGACCTTGTAGACGACTATCTCGAAGCTTGCCGGGAAGCCGGGGTGGTGCAGTGGAAGTGAAATAAGACACTGCGGCTGGCCCCGGCAGGACTAATCACTATCGTTTTGACCAGTGAGATAATAACCAAATATGGAGTTATCAGGCAGCCAAGTGAGAAATTGACCAAACTTAGTCGCGTGGCTCCCCCCAAAGATGTCTTCGTAAGTTACTACTCCCCAAACGCACAAGATTTTCCCTATCCCTTCTTTAATGTCGGCCACCTCGGCATCTGGAACAAAACGGCCAAGTATTCCACCCATGATAAGTGTCTGATGTGCTCCCACAGTCGAACCCGCAGTCTGTATGGGGTCGTCTGGGAGCGGAAAGGTGAAATCTTCGGGAATTGGGTTGGGGAGGATATCGGCCTTTATCAGTATCCGAACCTTGCGGGCGGGTGTATTTCCAGTATTAACAAGATGTGGTCTGCCTTCAAACTGAAGATCGGATTGCCCGACTCTCCGCATTTGGTAAATAGGAGAACCAATAACTACAGTGAGGTAAGCCCTCATAACATCTTGGTTCCCTGTCTTAATTACATTTGCAATTCCTTCCATCGCAGTAGCGGAGCGCGCTGCTTCCTCGATATGGCGCTCCATAGCGTTAGCTTGTTCTCCAGCAGATTCGACAGTTTCTCTTAGTTTCTTAGCTTGATAGGTGTAAACGAGCAGTTGGAAGAACGCGATGACCGCAAGAACTCCGGTCAATTCCACGATATGCCTATCATTCGCCGCTTTTTCTTTGCGGTCTGTGGCATCTTGTTCGGTTTCTGCCTGAGTCCTCACGGCTGGAAGCGTCTTGACAATGAGAGGAAATTGGTCGGTGCCTCGTTGATCGGCGTTGGTTTTCTCTTGAGCGGAGCGGGATTGTCGCTGTTTTGGCTGACTAGTCTTCCCTGGAGCTGGGGATGGTGGCTGTGATTGAGAAGCACTAAATAACCACAGAACAACCAATAAAAGGTGCATATATCACTCCATGAAGGCACCTGAATACAGGAAGGGCCGAGCGCAAGAGAACTTTGAACGGGGGATGAAGGCATTGTTCAAAGTCCCCAAGGCCGACATTGTATAGGCAAAAACGTGCTTGTCGCTCGTTTGCCTAGCTCACCGAGGTCGTCTGCTCCAGCGAAGCGGGTGCGCTCCATGGCTCCGGCAGTTTGAGGTGCGGCATGGGAGGAGCGGCGAACAGGCGTTGACACGGCTTGGCCAGCCAGCGGGCCCAGCGCGCGGATTTCGAGATACGCGCGCTGTCGGTGGCAATGCCGGTGTCGGCATACATTTGCCGGTAAATTTTTGAGATCAAGACGAAACACAGGCGGGCGCGCATGGATTTTATGAATCCGGACCGCGCCCAGATGTATTTGAGGCTGTAGAAGGTGTCCCAAACCGATTGCGTCCGCCGCCGAACTTCTTCGGAGGACATGGTGGGGTGGGGCCAGTAGAGTTTGGGCCGAAGCGCCGGCGGAATGAGCCAGCGCCGGGTAATCGGAATTCCGCCAATTGCTACCGGAGAGGCTTCCATGTTCTTTTCCCAGCGGATAAAGTCCACGGTCCCAGGATAAGGAGTCAGCATCACAAACTGGGCAAACGCCACTTCCGCCTGCGCCGCAGCGGTGGCTGTAGCATCAAAAGTCTCTGGGCGGTCGCTGGGCAGGCCAAAAATGAAAGATCCGAGCACGTAAACGCCGTGGCGGCGGAACGTCCGCAGCCGCTCCACCAGATCAGCTCCGGCGGCGTTGAACTCCTTGTAAACGTCCTTCAATCCCTCCGGTGTCACGGACTCCACTCCCACCAGGGCGCCCTTGATGTTGGCCGCCCGCATGGCATCCAGAAATTCGACGTCTTCCGCGGCTTCCATGGTGATTTGAGTAAAGAAAATGGTGTCGGAAGGAAGCTGTGCCAGCCGTGCCATGAGCTCGAAACGCTCCGCCCGGATGGCCTTGAGTTCGTTGAGGCGGTGGGTATTGTGCTGTTCCGCGGCCAGCCGCAAGTCGGTAAGCGTCACGGGATAAAAATTATCGTCGGCGAGGGCGATGAAGCGAAAGCCCAACCTTCGCAGCTGGACGATCTCCTCCACTACCACATCCGAGGCACGCTGCCGGGGACGCTGCCCGTCGGTCCGCCAGACCGAGCAGAAGGAGCAATGCTTGGGACAGCCGCGGACGGTCTGCACCGAGGCCCACATATAGCTCTTCCGTGGCACGAGATCCCAGCGTGCGGGCAGGAATTCCGTGGCCTCGATCCGTCCCCCTTCGTAGATCAACTGCGGCGTTCCGTGGCAGCAATCCGACAAAACCTTGGCCCACACCACATCTCCGTCGCCTTTGACGACCGCATGGGCGCCACCCAGCTCGTGCGCCTCCGCCGGATAGAGGGTTGCGTGAATGCCTCCAAAGACAACGTACGCGCCGCGAGCCCGGGCCAGTTTCCCGATTTCGTAGCCGCGAAGCGCATTCGCCGTATGGATGCCGATGCCGACGATATCTCCCGCTTGAATCTCAAGCGGGTCGACGGCGTCCAGAGTTTCATCGACCAGACAGGGATCGCCGAAGCTTGCCGGTGTGGCCGCGGCCAGGACATAAAGCCAGCGAGGAGTAATGACGGCTGTACCGAAAGATACTTCGCTTGGATTAATGAGATGAACGCGCACTCGGTTGCGCCCTCCTTAGGCGGTCTTGCACAAGCAGGGCGAGGGTCGAACGCCCGGAACTGCCATTCTTGAATTTCCTGGTTCTGCGAAGCTCGGTTACGAAGTTCTGCCTGCCATTCGGATCGCCCCAAATCGGCGAAGTTGCTGAAATTGTTATCTCTCTGGGCTGGAGAAAACTGGTCAATATTGACCACTTATCCACAGACGGGGACATTATTCTGAAACAACAGTCAATGAAAAAGCGTCCCCATACCGCTGCACTGGGTGTGCCCGTGCTGCCCATTCTGCTTTGCCTCGGTGCCTGGCAACTGGCCTGCGCTCAACCCTCGGATCCTCCTGCGCTCGAACCTCCAGTCGGGCTGAGCACGGCCGAGATCGTAAACAACCTGGTCCGAAGAAATCTGGAACGGGCGCGGGCATTGAGTTCTTACCGCGGGACGCGCACCTATCGGGTGGAATATCACGGCTTCCCCGGTTCTCGCGCTGCCGAGATGGTCGTAGACGTGAACTACAAGGCTCCGGGGACGAAAGAGTTTACCGTCCGGTCTGAAAGCGGCTCCAAGCTATTGGTTGACAGAGTATTCAAGAGGATGCTGCAGAGCGAGAAAGAAGCAGTCGCGGAAGATAACCAGCGAGATGTTGCCCTCAACAATGATAACTACCGCTTTGCCCTGCTGGGGCAAGAGAAAACGCCGGGCGGTTTGGCCTATATCCTTTCCGTTGAACCCCGGACGCAGAACAAGCTCTTATACCGCGGTCGAATCTGGATCGATGCCGAAGACTTTGCCGTGGTGCGTATCGAAGGAGAGCCTGCGAAAAATCCCTCCTTCTGGATAAAAGACACGAAGATCGAACAGGTCTACAGCAAGGTGGGCAATTTCTGGCTTCCCCGATCGAATCGCAGCACTACCATGATTCGCCTTGGTGGCCGCGCGCTTTTCACGATTGATTATGCGGACTACCAGGTTACCGCTGCCAGTTCTGCCAATCAGATCAATGTCAATGCCGCGGGGTCCAGGTAGCGCACGCGAAAACTAGGCTGTCCCGTAGATTTCATGTTCCTCCACGACCTGGTTCCCGGGAGTTGCCGGCCGCATCGCGTTCACCAGGCGTTCGACCAGCATCCGTGCCTGTTCACGGATTTCCGGAACCGCGGTGCTCTCCCAGAGACTGCCCTTTCTTGCGGGCCCGATTGCATAAAGCGATTCGGAAATCATTCCGTCTTGATCGATGAGTGCCCCATCGGCGGAGACGTCCAAGCCAAGAAAAAGCGGATCGGGGCGCACCATACCTCGGGTAAGCAGGCTAGCGAGAAAAGGGTCTTGCAGCCGTCGGCAGTCCGTCTCCGGCGCCGTGCAATTGATCACGCGGTCAACCAGTAACCGGCACTCTTGACCACTTCGGCGCTGCCAGTATGTGATTTCGACCGCATGCCCATGTTCGCGGAAGTTCGTGATGCGGCCAGCGTGAAGTTGAATTTGGCGGCTTAACATCTCATCCGCGATCAGTTGAGCAACCTCGGGAGCGGCGCGATGACGGTGGACTTCCCAGTACGGCCGCAGATGGCGGAGGAAGCGGCGTTTTTCTGCCTCGGGCAGCGATTGCCATATCCCCGGCGTGAAAGCGCGCAGACTGTTAATCACGCCCCGCCAGTCAATGCCCCGCCGCTGGGCTTCGCGCACCTGTTCACGTACCAGACGCAGGAGACCGCGCGCGCTCCTGGGAGAATGCATACTCCAAAACATCGGCCAGGGAACATGCTCCCGGTGGGAATGGGGCAACAGCCCGTGTCGAGAAAGGAAGTGGATCGTTCCTTTAAACCCTCGCCGCCGGAGGTCGACCGCCACATCGATAGCAGTAAGACCGGAGCCGGTCAGAAGGATAGAGTTGAGACGCTCCAGTCCTGCAAAACTCGCCTGCGACCAGGGGCTTGCAAAGTATGGCTCAGGAAGATCATGAGGGCGGTGCTCCACATCGCGCGCGGGAAGAAAGGGATCACTGGAAGGAAAGTTCCCCAACGCCAGCACAACTTTGTCCGCAAAGATTCGGGTGCCACTTCGCAACTCAACTTCGATCTCGCCCTTGCCGGTTGAAGCGATGGCCTGGGCTTCATCACTTTTCCAATGCAGCCGTCGTTCACTATCGGAGAGGATCGCGCCGCTCACCAGGCTCCCAAGATAGCGGCCATACACCCGCCGCGGAAGAAAACTGCCAGGTTGGGTGTCCCACTCGAAATTTGATTTTGCCCAGCGTAGAAAATGCTCCGGATCTTCTGGAAACGCGCTCATGTTTTTGGCAGGCACGTTCAACAGATGGGCATCGGATTCCGTGCCGTAAGCCAGGCCGCGACCGGGCAAACCCGCTCGCTCTATGACGACAATGGAAAACGCGGGGCCGGTCTGGCGAAGCAGCTGCGCCGCCAGGGTTGTGCCGGAAAAGCCGCCGCCAATGACCGCGACGCTGTATTTCTGAGCCGGAGGGTTGCGCCAGGTCCCCATGCAGATCCTCTACCCGGCATAATACTATAATGTCTATCTTCATAGTAGACTTTCATGAAAACTAATGGCGCGCCGGGCGGGACGCCCGTCTCTCCATCAGAATCAGAGGAACAGTGCGGCGATCCCCGCTACGAACAAAGCGATCGCCCAAAGCAGATCAAAATTGAACCAGGCACGCTGTAGCAACCGAAGCCCGGAGGTTTCATAGGATTGATAGACCACAAGCGCCAGCGTGCCCGATACCACAAGCAAACCCAGCGTGTGAACCACCACCGCCAGCACGAGAACACTCGCGCTTAGTCCGACTATGGCTGGGCCGCCACCGTGCACGGAATGATTCATGCCCGCCATCGGCTGCGCCAGCAGGATCGGCGCCAGCATCAGTCCGGCGCCGTGCGCGGCCGCCATTAGAAACGACCAGAAGAACAAGTCTCCAAACCCGGCTTTCATTCCCCCGCCCCGGGGATGGCGGGAGCGGAATAGCCGGTACAAGCCCATGCCCATCAGTACGGCTGCAACCCCGATCCGCAAGGCAACCGGCGATAGGGCTTCCTGCACGATGCGCAGCCCAAGAATCGTCAGTGAAACCGCGGCGGCGTGACCCAGACTGATCGGCAAGAGTGCCTTGAAGACCGCCAACCGGGTCTTCTCCTGCAACCCCAAGGACAAAGCGAACAGCCACCCCATCCCAGGGTTCAGGCCGTGATAGGCCCCGAGCAACGCGAGCGTCACCCAGGGCCACGCGCCACTCATGGATAGCAATAGAAATCCGAGGACGCGTCCCCACCTTCAAGCCTGACCTGGTGGCTGCGCAGATCGCCGAAGTCCACGAAGAAATCTTTGTCGAGCGTCATGCTGCCGTTGGGCGCGACGTCAAGCTTCGCCATCCATCCTTGAATTCCATCGGGATAGAACTGCTTATCCCACGCCGCATACAGCGAGTTGGTGAAGTACACGCGGCGGCCGTCGCGGCTGACTTCCACCATCTGGGGTCCGCCGTTCAACGGCTTCTTCGGCTGAGCAGGATGTGCCGCACGACCAACAATCCCGCCAATGCTCACCGAGCCCGTCAGCTTGGGATGGAACGGGTCAGAGACGTCATACTGCTGGAATTTACCCGTGCCCCAGCTCGACGCATAAAGATACTTGTCGTCTACCGATAGGTTGATGTCAGTCAGCAGCGGCGGCACCGCCTTGAATCCCTTCAGAAGTGGAGGCAGCTGCTCGGGGTCGCCGGGCTCGGCGGGAATTTCGATGACCTTCTTTATCTCCCACTTGTCGTTGGTGCGGTGCCAGAGCCAGATGGAACTCGAGAGATCCTTGAGCGACACCACCACTCCCGCGAAACCGTAGGCCTTGGTGGGATCGTGCGCGGGACGCAGTTCGAGGACCATCTGTTGCTCCGCGCCCAGATCCAGCGCCTGCAGATGGCGGCGCTTGCGCAGGTCCCAGACATGCAGGCTGTGCCCGTACTTCCCCGCGAGCAGCGCCTCGGGATTTATCCCGTCCTCAACCATCTTAGGAGTGCCCCACTCGCTGGTGATGGCCGTGTCATATCCCAGATGCCAGGCAAAATCGTATCCAAAATATTGGGGGCCACGCTCCACCTCCCAGCGGCCCAGAGGCTCGAATGTGTAGTGGTCGAGCGCGAAGATTCCGGCAGGGCCATCACCAGACGGCGAACCCAGCGCGCTGAGATAAATGCCGTCAGGCCCGCAATGCACGGTGTGCGGACGGCTGTAACCTGTCCGTGCCTCCACTTCATCGGGCTCGATAACCTTCACGATCTTGGGCTGGCGCGGATCAGGCTTGGTATCGAGGATATAAATGCGCGACGATCGCAGGCCGGGCACGATCAGATAACGCCGCTCCACATGCGGATGCGCGGCATACGGGCACAAGGCGGAACTGCAGGCGTTCCATCCGAAGTGATGCAACTCGTCGCCTACATTTGGCATGTCAACCCGACCCACAATTTGGCCGTAGGTCTTGGATTTGGAATCAACGTCCACTACCACCAGCGCATCGGGTTTCTTGCCGCCATTCGCGCTCAGCGCCGCTACGTATGCCAGCCCTTCCCGGGGCGCCCGCATCGCAAGTTGGGGAGAAGGATAGAAAGTCGGATCAGCTTTGAACAACATTTCGCTCTACCTCCCATCGATTTGAGATTGAATTGCACAAAGCAAAACCCACCTACCAGTTCACTTCTGGTGGTGGGTCGGAAATCCTGAACTCGAATCTATCTAAATGTTCAGCCCGCCCGTACCAGAGCACACACGTATGCAACACCGACAACAACAATGCTGCGCGGGATTCTGGCGGGGGCTTGCCATGAGAGGAAAGAGTACACCGTAAAGCTCGTCGAGGACAAACTGCAGGGCTGCGTTTGTCGTCTGAACCGCGCACGTAGGCCCGGACGCCCCCGTCCGGGTGGGCGAGCGCAGCTCGCCAGGTTTTGTGTCGGGCGAAACTGCCGGGCTTTGCCCGGCTAGGGCGGGCGGGGGCGCCCGCCCCTACATGGATTGCGGCACATACCGGCTACCTTGGATCAGAAGCTGCGATGGCCGTGTCCGGCCTGGATGCGCAACAGCGCGGCAATCAGTGCGTCAATGTCTTCGCAGGTGTTGTAGAGCGCCAGTGATGGTCGCACCGTGCTCTCAAGCCCGAACCGGCGCAGGATGGGTTGGGCGCAGTGGTGTCCTGCGCGCACCGCGATTCCCTCCTGGTTGAGTGCCTTACCTACATCCTCAGTGCGGAAGCCGTCGAGCACGAAGGAAAGTACGCCCGCCTTCTCCCGCGCCGTACCGATGAGGTGAAGCCCCGGAACCGTGAGCAGCTTCTCGGTGGCGTAGGCCAACAGGTCGTGCTCGTAGCGGGCGATGTTCTCCATCCCGATCTGTTCGAGATAGTCGAGCGCGGCGCCGAGGCCCACCGCGTCGGCGATGTTGCCGGTACCGGCTTCAAATCGTGCCGGCGGCACGTTGTACACCGTCTTCTCGAAGGTCACGTCCAGGATCATGCTGCCACCGCCCTGCCACGGCGGGGTGTGATCAAGGATGTCGCCCTTTCCGAAGACGACCCCGATCCCGGTAGGCGCGAAAATCTTGTGGCCGGAAAAGACGAAGAAATCGCAATCAAGGAGCTGCACGTCCACTCCCATGTGCGCGATGGACTGCGCGCCGTCCACCAGCACCTTCGCGCCATGGCGGTGGGCCATTTCCACCATCTCCTGCGCCGGAGTGATGGTTCCAAGCGCGTTCGACACCTGGCTGAAGGCCACGATTCGTGTACGCGGGCCCAGCAGTTTTTCGTATTCTTCGAGGATCACCTCGCCCCGATCGTTGACGGGCGCTACCCGCAGCCGCGCACCTTTTTCCGAGCACAACTGCTGCCAGGGAACAATATTGGCATGATGCTCGAGCCAGGTGATGACGATCTCATCGTCCTTCTGAACATTGCGCTGGCCCCAGCTTTTGGCGACCAGATTGATGCCTTCCGTAGCGCCGCGAACAAAAACAATCTCGCGCGTGGATGGCGCATTCAGAAAACGGCGCACTTTTTCCCGCGCCCCTTCGTATGCATCCGTGGCCCGCGCCGCCAGGGTGTGCGCCGCGCGATGAATATTCGAGTTCTCGTGTCGGTAAAAAGAAGAGACGCGGTCTATCACCGCGTTGGGTTTCTGCGTGGTGGCAGCGTTATCCAGCCAGACCAGCGGCCGCCCGTTCACCTGCTCCTGCAGAATCGGGAAATCGCGCTTGACGATATGAGGATCAAATGGCCGCGCTGGCAATCCCATGTCCGGCACGACGTCCGGACGGAATTCGAGTGACTCCACGCGCAGGGACGGCGTAGCCGTCGCCGCAGATTTCTCTGCTCCCGGAAAGTAGGCAGACGAACCCGGGACTGCTGGAGTTGTGGCGAAATCTGGGAATGTCTGAAAATCGGTAGGGGGAGACAACGGCATCCCGGGAACTCCGGGCACCGATTGCACACCAGGCACGCCGGGAAAGGAAAACATTCCTGCGACGTCTGGAAATGTTGGTACAACCACCAGCGGCGCGGATCTCTCCAGGTCAAGAAAGTATGCTGAAGAATTCTCCGTAGGCAGCGACGAGACGGTGGGAAGGCCAGGCGGGAATGCCGGCACATTTCCCAGCGACGCCGGAAGCGCCCGCAGATCGGCCTCAGTCAAAGGCGCTCCCGGTCCAGACGCGGGCATGCCAGGAATACCAGGCACCGCATGCGCGCCTGGCACACCGGGAAAAGCAAATGCCTCGTTCAACGAAGGAAGTGATGGAGCAACGTTAAGCGGAGAGGTTCGATCGAGGAAGTAAGCCAGCGACCCAGGCACGGCCGACACAGGTGTAGTGGGAAATTCCTGAGCGAACGCTGGCGGGTTCACTGGAACCCCGGCTGGCGCTGACGGAACTGACGGCGAAATGGGAAGAGGACTATGCGGCACACCGGCAGGAACGTTCGCGCCCACATGGTCGGGAGCCGTCGCATTCCCGGGCAGAGCAGCAAAGAACTCATTGGCCAGCCGCGCAATCACCGCTGGATCAGGCAGCGAAACCATTACCGCCGACAGATTGTCCGGTGTCGCCGCACTGGAATCCTGATTCAAATCAGGTGCCGGCCTCTCCGCCGATGCCGGATCACTTGTACTCATGGTATTGATCCACGCTGACGTTCTCGAGCACGCCCAGAGCATCTTCGGTGAGGATCGCCAGCGAGCAATACAGCGAGATCAGGTACGAGGCGATGGCCTTGTGATTGATGCCCATGAAACGCACTGACAAGCTGGGCGACACTTCACCCGGAATCCCGGGCTGGAACAGACCGACCACACCCTGTTTTTTCTCGCCTGTGCGCAGCAGCAGAATGCTGGTCTTGTCGGCTTTGATAGCGACTTTGTCCGAAGGAATCAGCGGAAGCCCGCGCCAGGTAAGAAAAGGAGAACCGAACATGGTCACCGTCGGTGGCGGCACACCGCGGCGAGTGCACTCGCGCCCGAACGCGGCAATCGCACGCGGATGTGCCAGGAAAAAAGCCGGTTCCTTCCAGACTCTCGCTATCAGTTCGTCCAGATCGTCGGGCGTGGGCGAACCCTTTCTCGTCTTCACTCGCATCGATTCATCCACGTTATTCAGCAGACCGTACTCGGTGTTGTTGATGAGTTCGTTCTCCTGGCGCTCTTTGACCTTTTCGATGATCAGCCGCAACTGCTCTTTGATCTGATCGTGCGGGCTGCGATACATGTCCGAAATGCGTGTCTGAAGGTCGAGCACCGTGGTCACCGCGCTAAGCGTGTACTCGCGCGGCTTCTCTTCGTAGTCAACATAGATCTCGGGCAGATCGACATCCTCACCCGGACTGCACTCGACGGTGCGCGTCCCTGGTCGCGTGGGAACGACTCTGTTCACCCGATACGTGCCCGCCTCCACGGGGACCCATTGCAGGAAGTTGACCAGCCAGCGCGGCGTGATCGCCTGCATCATAGGGACCGTCTTGGTGACGGTCGCGAGCTGGCGCGCCTGTTTCTCGTTCAAGGTGTGACGAACTTCGGGTTTCTCCGCCATACAATTCGCTCCTGGGATGGAAACTAAAGAGTGTAACACCGCCACCCGCGGCCCCGGATGATGACAGCCGGTTGCACAAAGGACCGAGCGCCCGCCCCTGAGTGGATCGTGGCACTTGCATCGCGTATGTACGCACTGGAAGGCAAACCGGATTCGCCGAGCCAGCAAGATTCCAAGTCAATCCGAATTCAGAACCGGTCCGTAATGTAAGGGAGCGTCAAACAATTCAACTCCCGAAAGGATGCACGAAAATGAACCGGAAATTTGCACTTCTGATGGCAGTTGTCGCAATCGCAGTAACTTCAGCCGTGGCTGGGATGAACAATCCCGTAGTCGGCGGCCAGGAAATGTATCCCACCAAGAACATCATCGAGAACGCGGTGAACTCGGCCGACCACACCACTCTTGTAACCGCGGTAAAGGCCGCCGGACTGGTTGAAACCCTGGAGGGTCCGGGACCGTTTACCGTCTTCGCGCCCACCAACGAAGCCTTCGCCAAGCTGCCGGCCGGCACGGTCGAGACCCTGGTCAAGCCCGAAAACAAAGCCACATTGACCAAGGTGCTCACCTATCACGTAGTTGCGGGAAGGTTGAGCGCCTCCGATCTCAAGAAGCAGATCAAGGCGGGCAACGGGACGGCGGAACTCACAACGGTCGAAGGCGGCAAGCTGTGGGCCTCGCAGGACGGCAACCACATCATGTTGAAAGACGAAAAGGGCGGCACTGCAACCGTAACCATCCCTAACGTCTTTCAGTCGAACGGCGTGATCCATGTGATCGACACCGTCGTCATGCCCAACTAAAAAGGCGTTCCGAAGCAAAAGAGCCGGACGAGTTCCGTCCGGCTTTTTTCTTTAGCCATGACCGGTGGGTGAGGACTTCACCACCGCTCAAGAGTGTTGTTCTCCTGCACAACACGAAAAATCTGAGGAAGTAGACACAGCGTAGCGCCCGGTCGCGTCGACGTAGCCGCCAGCGCCATACCGCAAAGTCCGATGGAGTCCCGCCTACGCTGCTTCGGTTGCGGGCCGGTTCGGCTGCTGCGCCATCTGCTCCTGCATCTTCTTCTTCATCTCCCGCGTCGTGGGTTCAGCCTTGTGCGTGCCCACCATCCAGTTGTATCCATCCGGGTCCACCAAGAAACCGCAGCGGTCGCCCCAAAACATATCCATGATCTCGCCGTGGGCGGTCGCGCCCAGGCCTACGGCCTTGGCGAACACCTTGTCGACGTTTTCCACATAGAGAAACAGGCTGGCTGGCGACGCGCCAACCGCCTTCGCGCTGCGCCTGCCCATCGCGGCATTTTCCGGCCCCAGCATCAGAGTGGTGCCACGCAGGGTCAGCTCCGCGTGCATCGGCTTGCCATCGGGACCGTTCATGATGCCACGCTTCGCAAAACCAAACGCCTTTTGATAGAAAGCGACGGCAGCGGGTACGTCGGAAACCGTGAGTATGGCCGAAACCGCGCCATAGTGTTTCTTGTTGAGGGGGTCGATTTTCTTTGCCATGAGGCTCCTTTCGCTAAACCGGCGATATTCTAACAGAGCCGATCAAGCCCGCACAGGGGTACTAAATCGAGCTGACGAACCCCCTGATTCGAATCAGGATTGCTTCAGGAATTTGCCCTGTTCGAGCTCCGTGAACGCTTGCTGGAGCTGTTCCTGGGTGTTCATCACGATCGGACCGTACCACGCGACCGGCTCCTCAAGCGGCTTTCCCGAGACCAGCAGGAACCGGATCCCGTCATCTCCCGCCTGGACCGTCACCTCGTCGCCCCGATCGAACACTATGAGCGAGCGGTTGTCGGCCTCCACCGGAGGGGCGGTGTCCAACCATTTCACGGATTCGGTCGGCACCGTCAGCGGACCTGATGCGTTGCAGAACTTTCCGCCTCCCGCAAAAACGTAGGCAAAGGCATGGCGAGTGGTTTCCACCGGAAGCGTTTTTCTCCTGCCGGGCGAAACCGACACATCGAGATAGATCGGTTCAGCCGCGATTCCGTCTACCGGTCCGGTCTTGCCCCAAAACTTTCCGCAGACCACGCGCACATGGGTACCGTCGTCGTCAGTGATTTCCGGGATATCCAACGCTTTGACTTCCTGATAACGCGGCGCGGTCATTTTGAGCGACGCGGGAAGATTCGCCCACAACTGGAAGCCGTGCATCCGCCCAGCCTGATCGCCCTTCGGCATCTCCTGGTGGATAATTCCGCTCCCCGCCGTCATCCACTGCACATCCCCGGCCGCGATCGCGCCGCGATTGCCCATGCTATCGCCGTGCTCCACCGTTCCGGCAAGCACATAGGTAATGGTCTCGATCCCGCGATGTGGATGCCAGGGGAAGCCCGCCAGATAATCCTCCGGGACGTCATTGCGAAAGTCGTCCAGCAGGAGAAACGGGTCGAATTCCTTCGTGTTTCCGAAGCCAAAGGCACGGCGAAGATGCACGCCCGCCCCTTCCAGAGTTGGCTTCGATTTGATGAGCCGCTTCACCGGTCGAATCGACATATGGGCCCTCCGCTGCAAACGGCCTTCTTCTGAATGCGGGATTTGAGGCTGACTTGAGACGATCACGGCCTGGCAGACAATCGAAAATCCGGGCTAAGATCCCTGATGCCAGCCTCTACGTCGATGGTGATGACATCAGTCTTTGTCCAGATATTCGCCGGGCACGTCATCTTCCGGCACCTCATGGGTGTGGACTTCCTTCTCACTGTCTCCAGCATCTTCCACGCCGGCTATGACTTCGGCCTCGAATGAGTTGCCTTCCTCGAGCAACTCGTCGACGCTCTCCGAATCCGCGCCCTCAACGTTGGATAGTCCCTGCAAGTCTCCGGATTGCCCAGCCGACTCCGATCCAGGGCCTACGGGCAAGAATGCTGCCAACTCCTTGGGCTGGCTGCTCACGCGTGTGCGCTTCTTGGTTCCGGCCGGTCTTTTCCCGCCGGCTGTCTTCTTGGCAGCGGCCTTCTTCGCGGTCGCCTTTTTCGGAACCGGTTTTTTCTTTACCACCTTCCGGGCGGGCTTCGCTTTCTTCGCCTGCTTCTTCGGCGGCACGGTCTTCTTGACCACAGCTCTTTTTGACTTCGTTGCCTTCTTTTTAGTTTTCTTTTTGGTTGCCATTCGCGCAGTCTAGCACTCTCACAGGTGGGTCTCAAAACCGGCGGGGGATAGAAGACAGAGTAATATTAAGGTCCGTGCTCGGACGGGGTGAGAACATAGCAGGACGGAATATGCACTTGACGAGATAGACAATTTTCTTTGCGCGAGCGTTTGGCGGGCCTGATTATTTGCGTTGTCATTCCGCTTCGAGTGAGGAGAGCACTCATGCGCATTTCACGGCTTCGGTGTGTTCTGCTTGGCATATCCCTTTTGTCATGCTTGTCATGGACCTCGCTTGCGGCTCGCGCTCAGCGCCCGGACCCCGCCGATCCAGCCCCCCAGCGCCGGGAGGCGGTTCGGTGCGCATCGAGCGATGATGCGACACCGAACGGACTAGCCGTCGTTCTGCCTCCCGGAGAGAAGGGATACAAATCGGGGAATTTAGAAGCCTTGAATAATCCGTTCGTGAGCGGTGTCGCCGTTCAGATCAATTGGCGCGACATCGAACCAGTCCAGGGAAAACCGGATTGGTCGAAGCTAGATGCGCTCTTTGCTGCCGCGATATCATCCCAAAAATGGGTGCAGCTCGACATCTTCCCCGGTTTTTTTTCTCCTGAATGGGCCCTGGCAGGAGCAAAGACCGATTTGTTCCCCATACCATATGGCCCTGGCCATGGCACCGTCGCGAAGCTTCCCATGCCATGGGATCCCGTGTACCTCGACCGTTGGTTCGCATTCGTGAAGCAACTGAGCGAAAGGTATGGAAAGTCGCCAGCTTTTAGAATGATCGCGGCCGCCGGACCGACATCGGTTTCCGAAGAGATGACGTTGCCCAGCAACTCTCCGCGGGCCGTCAGAAAATGGCTCAGTGACGGTTATACGCCCGCTAAATATTTAGGCGCATGGGAAAAGGCTTTTCACGTCTATGCCGATTCCTTTCCCAATCAGTGTGTTTCTCTGGCGGCCCCGGGCCTCCCAATTCTGGAGCGGGGGAAATCCGGTCGTCCTGCGCGTTTGCGCGCAAAGCAAGACATCGTCGAACGGGCAGTCAAGGTCTTTGGACGCCGGCTTGCAATTCAATCGAACGATCTTCATGCCGGCCATGCGCAGGTCGAAGCTTTTGACGGCACCGATTTTATCAAGAGTTATAGCGGACGAATTATTACTGGCTTCGAAATGCGCGGTGGTTCCCAAGGCGCCGGGCCCAGCCAAGTTATGGGCGCTGCAGGAAATCCTCCCCTCGCCCTGAGAAAATCGGTGGATAAAGGAATGGCGGCGAACAGTTCCGGCCTGCATATCAATTTCCTGGAGATCTACGTAGGCGATGTGCTTGCGCCCGATATGCAGCCGGTCCTGCAGTATGCAGCGTCGCTCTTTGGCAAGTCAAAGCCTTGACGGGGTCGATTCCTGCTTCATCATCCGCGCTCTTCTAGGCCTTGCGCTCATCGTGCTCGGTTGATAGGCGTGGATCAGGTGGTGCGATCCGGCCTTCCGCAGCAAATACGGAAGGCCGGGACCGCCATTTATGCCGCCACCTGTGCACTTCGCTTGACGAACGCGAGCAGGTCCGCATTGATCTGGTCAGCGTTGGTTGTGGGCATCCCGTGCGGAAAGCCAGGATAAATCTTCAGGGTGGCGTTCTTCACGAGCTTCGCGGACAGCGGAGCCGCCGCGGCGATGGGCACGATCTGGTCATCATCGCCATGGAGAATCAAGGTCGGCACATCGAACCTCTTGAGGTCCTCGGTGAAGTCGGTTTCGGAGAAAGCCTTGATGCAGTCGTAGCCGGCCTTCATTCCTCCCAGCATGCCCTGCAACCACCAGTGCTCCCGGATGCCTTCCGAAATCCTGGCGCCCGGGCGGTTGTAGCCATAGAACGGAAGCGTAATGTCCCGGTAAAACTGCGGACGATTTTTCACGTATTGGGCTCGCAGGTCGTCGAACACCTCGATCGGCGCGCCCGTGGGATTCTTCTCCGTCTTCAGCATGAGCGGTGGCACCGCGCTGATGAGCACGGCCATGCCCACGCGTCTTGAGCCATGGCGGCCGATGTAACGGGCAACTTCGCCGCCACCGGTGGAATGGCCCACATGGATTGCGTTCTTCAGATCAAGTTTTTCAGTGAGGGCCGCGAGGTCGTCAGCGTAGGTGTCCATGTCGTTGCCGTCCCACGTCTGGGTGGAACGACCGTGCCCGCGCCGGTCATGGGCGATGACTCGAAAACCCTGCTGGCCGAAGAACAACATCTGTCCGTCCCAGTCGTCCGCGGTGAGCGGCCATCCGTGACTGAACACTATGGGCTGGCCCTTTCCCCAGTCCTTGTAGTAAATCTGCGTACCGTCTTTTGTGGTGATCGTTGGCATGAATTGTTCTCCTTGCTTGTAATTTTCTTTACAAACTGGATGGGACAAACAGGATACATCTTGATCAATCCGTGTGCGCGAGCTCGACGTGTAACCTTTCGTCGCGAGAATGTTTCGGCAAGAACGCCGGCTTGCCCGCCGGCTAGGCGGCTACACTTCCTGCCGCCGCGCGGTCCGCAACAATCACCGCCCGGTCCTGAAGAACCCGGCCCGCCGGGATCGACGGATCGCCTTTGCGCAAGCGGGACAGCGCGTCAACTTTCTCGCCGCCGGTCACCAGCCACAGAATGCGCCGGGCGCGGTTGATGACCGGATACGTTAAAGTCATTCGCCTTCTTCCCTGGTAGATGCCGGTCAGGGCCACATCCGCGTCAGTGACGTTAAGCACCGGATCTCCCGGTATCAAAGAAGCCGTGTGCCCGTCCGGGCCAAGACCGAGGTGGACCAGGTCGAGGGTCGGTGGCGAACCCGCGATCTCGCACAGAACCGATGCATACTGCCTGGCTGCGGCCTCGAGATCCGATGACTCCACCGGCATGGCAAGAATCTGCTGGGGGCGAATGGACGAGTGCTCAAGCAGGCTTTCCTGAAGATGCGTGAGGTTCCTGTCCGGGCTCCCCGCCGGCGCCACGCGTTCGTCCACCTGCACGATGTGTACGTTCTCCCACGGAATCTTTTCCGTAGCCAATGCACGCAGCATGATCCAGGGACTGCGGCCGCCACTGACGGCCATTACGAAACGACCGCGCGCACCGACCGCCGCACTGGCTTCGGCGGCGATAAGCTTGGCGGCCGCTCGCGCGGTAGATTCGTCGTCGGCAAACACTTCCATCTTCATCCGGCTTTCCTCAAGCCACTTTGGATTTGTCGTCGGATTTTTCCAGGTGCCCGCCGAATTGAAAGCGCATCGCGGACAGTACTTTGTTGGCGAAGTCCGCTTCGCCGCGCGAACTGAAGCGTTCGTAAAGCGCGCTGGTCAGAACCGGCACCGGCACTGCTTCATCAATCGCGGCTTTGATGGTCCAGCGCCCTTCCCCGGAGTCGGATACCCGGCCGGCAAACTTGGAAAGATTCGGGTCCTGGAGCAGCGCGCTGGCCGTGAGGTCGAGAAGCCATGAGGCAATTACGCTGCCGCGACGCCATACTTCCGCGATATCGCGCAGGTTCAGGTCGTACTGGTAATGCTCGGGATCGCGCAATGGCGTGGTTTCGGCATCGGCCGCGCCGCCTGCCTGCTTGCCGACGTTCGCGGCACGCAGAACACCCAGGCCTTCGGCGTATGCCGCCATGATTCCGTATTCGATTCCGTTGTGCACCATTTTGACGAAGTGGCCGGCGCCATTTTGTCCGCAGTGCAGGTAACCCTCTTCAGCGGTGCCGCCGATCTTTTCCCGGCCCACAGTGCGCGGAATGTCTCCGATTCCGGGCGCGAGCGCTTCGAAGATCGGGTCGAGATGCTTGACGACCTCATTCTCGCCGCCAATCATCATGCAGTAACCTCGCTCCAGACCCCACACCCCGCCGCTGGTGCCGACATCCACATAGTGAATCTTGCGGGGAGCAAGTTCCTGGGCCCGCCGGATATCGTCGATGTAGTAGGAGTTTCCGCCGTCGATGAGGATGTCTCCTTCTTCGAGGTGAGGCAGAAGATCAGCGATCGTGCTGTCGACCACCGCTGCCGGGACCATCAGCCAGATCGCTCGCGGCTTGGCCATATTCTTCACCAGTTCTGCGAGCGAGCCGGAACCCGTGGCCTTTTCCTTGACCAAATCGCCCACCGCAGTCGGCGACCTGTCGAAGACCACGCAGCTGTGTCCCTTATTGATGAGCCGCCGCACCATGTTGGCGCCCATTCTTCCCAGCCCGATCATTCCAAGTTGCATGTTGATCTCCTCTTCATCGTGATCTTTATCTTTCTCAGCGGATATTAGACACTTTAGCAATGCACCCTGGTGATCGAACGACAGAACTTACAGGGGTCGTCGGAACCGACAGCGGTCACACCGTGTCCCTGGATTTCCGGTAATAACGAATCAGTTTATTGGTGGAACTGTCATGTGCAAGCGTGGGTTCGGTCTTGCTCTCCAGTTCAGGGATGATGCGCTGCGCCAACACTTTGCCCAGCTCCACGCCCCACTGGTCGAATGAGTCGATGTGCCAGATTGCGCCCTGAGTGAAGGTGGAATGTTCATACAACGCCACCAGTTTACCCAGAGCTTCGGGCGTCAAGCGTTCAGCGAAAATCGTGTTGGAGGGACGATTGCCCTCAAATACACGGTGCGGGACGAGCCACTTCGGAGTGCCTTCCGCGGCTACCTCCTCCGCTGTTTTTCCGAATGCCAGCGCTTCAGTCTGCGCGCAGACATTGGCAATCAGCATGTCGTGGTGGCGGCCCAGCGGGTTGAGCGGCTTAGAAAATGCGATGAAGTCGCAGGGGATGAGCCTGGTCCCCTGGTGAATCAACTGGTAGAACGAGTGTTGACCGTTGGTTCCCGGTTCACCCCAATAAATTGGGCCGGTCTCGTGGGCTACCTTCTTCCCGTCGAGGGTCACATGCTTGCCATTGCTCTCCATGGTCAGTTGCTGCAGGTAGGCTGGAAATCGCTTCAGGTATTGCTCGTAGGGCAAGACTGCCACGGTCTGCGCTCCAAAGAAATCGTTGTACCAGACCGCCAGAAGGCCCATGAGCACGGGCAAGTTCCGCTCGAAGGGAGCGGTGCGGAAGTGCTCGTCCATCTGGTGGAGTCCGCTTAGCATAGCGCGAAAATTATCCGGGCCGATGGCGATCATGGTCGAAAGGCCAATGGCCGAGGACATCGAATAGCGGCCGCCAACCCAGTCCCAGAATTCAAACATGTTGGCGGTATCGATACCGAACTTCTCGACTTCTTTCGTATTTGTCGAAACTGCGACGAAATGCTTGGCGACTGCCTTTTCGTCCCCTTGCAGGCCGGCTAAGGTCCAGGCTCGGGCAGTCTGGGCATTGGTCATGGTCTCCAGGGTGGTAAATGTTTTCGAAGAGATGATGAAGAGGGTCTCCGAGGCGTCGAGATCGCGAACCGCCTCCGCGAAATCGGTGCCGTCGACGTTTGATACGAAGCGAAACGTCATGGCCCGGTCGGAGTAGAACTTCAGAGCCTCGTAGGCCATGACCGGACCCAGGTCGGAACCGCCGATGCCCACGTTGATCACGTTACGAATGCGTTTGCCGGTGTGCCCCTTCCACTCGCCGCTGCGGAGACGGTTGGAGAAATCCGTCATCCGGTCGAGCACTGCATGAACGTTGGGCACCACGTCCTCGCCATCCACGACAATGGACTCGCCTCGCGGCGCACGCAGGGCGACATGCAGAACTGCCCGCTTCTCTGTGACGTTAATCTTGTCCCCGCGAAACATGGCGTCGATTCGTTCACGCAAACTGGATGCCTCCGCCAGCCGGACCAGCAATCCGAGCGTCTCGTCCGTCACCCGATTCTTCGAGTAGTCGAGATAAAGGCCCACATCTTCGACGGTCAGCCGCTCACCGCGTTCGGGATCGTCGGCAAAGAGCTGTCGCAGGGGCAGGTCGCGCACCTTTTTATAGTGCGCTCCCAGGTCCTTCCATGCCTGGCGCCTGGCCGATGGGCGCTTAGCGATTGCTTCTACGCGTGCTGCCATTTCATTTATCCTTTCGTCTCTTCTGTTTCTTGACGGTAAATGCTGTGGAAACCGGCGACTGCGGTCCGCTCGCTTCGCTCCACAGACGAAAGCCTCCCCGAAACGCATTGCTGTTTTCGCCGAGTCGGCATCCCGGGGGAACCTTTTTCAGTTCCCTCGCGTTACCACCTCCGAGGACCACCTCTTCAGGTTCAAGAGCAGCTCTGAGCCGCTCGACCACGTCCGCGACGTCGCGGCACCATTTCTTCTTGCCTTGCTTCAGCAGCGCCTTGTTTCCCACATAGCTCTCGTAGGTCCCCTTCTTGTAGGGAAGATGGCCCAGTTCCATCGGCTCCACGATGCCCTCCACGATCAGTGCAGAACCGAGGCCGGTTCCCAGTCCCAGAAACAACATTTTCCCACGCCGATAACTGCCCAACGCCTGCATGGCAGCATCATTGACCAGCTTCACATGACACCCGAACGCAGATTTGAAATCAAAGCCAACCCAGCCGCCTCCCAGGTTCACGGGCTCCGCCACCGGCCGATTCCGCAGCACCGGACCGGGGAAACCAATCGACACTACATCGTAGTTCCAGCCCCCGATGATTTTCTTCACTCCCGAGACCATTTGCTTGGCAGTCATTTTTGGCCCGGAGACAAACTTTCGCGGTACGCGCTGACCCGTGACAAGAACTTTGACGTGGGAACCGCCTATATCAATGACCAGAACTTTCATGCATACCTTCTGTGCCGGACTCGATGGACCCACTCAAACGCTGGAAATCCCAAGTCGCCAATGCCATGGGCGAAGACAGAAATGTGACGTGCATCAGCGCGCGCCTAACCCGTGGTGTCCGGGCAGAGACGGTGGTACGTTCGGCTCAGGCCGTCACTGCTCGCCGCCGGAACCGCAGGCATGACTTCCTCTAAACACCCAGCGCGTTGTTAACCATCTCCTGGGCCTCACTCACAATCGCCTTCAGATGGGTCTGGCCCTTGAAGCTCTCAGCGTAGATTTTATAAATATTTTCAGTACCCGAGGGCCGGGCCGCGAACCACCCGTTTTCTGCTACAACTTTCAGGCCGCCGATGGGAGCATTGTTGCCGGGAGCTCTGGTCAGCTTGGCGGTGATTGGCTCTCCCGCCAGATCCGATTCCTTTACCGCGTCCGGTGACAGTTTTTGCAACTTTGCTTTCTGCTCGGGCGTGGCAGGCGCATCGATGCGTGCGTAGTCCGGGCTGCCGAACTCCGCGGTCATTTCACGGTAGTGCTCTCCCGGATTCTTGCCAGTGCACGCTGTAATCTCAGCCGCCAGCAGGTCCATGATGAGCCCGTCCTTATCGGTCGTCCACACCGTGCCATCGAGGCGCAGAAAACTCGCTCCCGCGCTCTCTTCTCCGCCAAAACAGTACGAACCGTCGACCAGGCCCGTCACAAACCACTTGAATCCCACTGGCACCTCGCGCAGTTCACGGCCGAGCTTCTTCACGACCCGGTCAATCATGCTGCTGCTCACCAGCGTCTTTCCAACCGCGGCTCGGTGGCTCCACTGCGGACGGTGGGTGAGCAGGTATTGAATCGCTACCGCAAGATAATGGTTCGGGTTCATCAACCCCGCAACCGGAGTGACAATCCCATGCCGGTCCGAGTCCGGATCGTTGGCGAAAGCCACCTGGTACTGATCTTTCAGCCCCACCAGCCCGGCCATCGCATACGGGCTGGAGCAATCCATGCGGATCTTGCCGTCGTGATCGACGGTCATGAAGGAAAATGTTGGGTCAATCGTTGGGTTGACCACGGCGATTTCCAAACCGTAAACGGAGTTGATCGGCTCCCAGTAGGGCCGGGCCGCTCCGCCCAAGGGGTCCACGCCCAGTTTGAGTTTGGCGCCGCGAATCGCATCAATATCCACTACGTTCTTGAGATCACGAACGTACGGGAGGATGAAATCCTCCTGGTGCGTGGACGCGGCCTGCAGGGCTTTAGCAAACGAAATTCGCTTGATCCCGGCGTTTCCCGCTCGCAAGAATTCGTTCGCCCGGTCCTCCACCCAGCGGGTCACATCGGTATCGGCCGGACCGCCATTGGGCGGGTTGTACTTGAAGCCTCCATCCTCCGGCGGGTTGTGCGACGGCGTAACCACAATGCCGTCCGCCAGGTGCTCTTTGCGGCCGCGGTTGTAAACAAGAATGGCGCGGGAGATGACGGGCGTCGGTGTTACGCCGTCATTTTCCTGAATGATTGTTTCCACATTGTTCGCCGCCAGCACCTCGAGCGCAGTGCACTGCGCGGGTCCGGAAAGTGCGTGGGTGTCCTTCCCCATGTAAAGCGGGCCGTCGGTTCCCTGCTCTCGCCGGTAGTCACAGATTGCCTGGGTAATCGCCACGATATGCGCTTCCGTGAAGGTGCCGTGCAGCGGCGTGCCCCGGTGTCCGCTGGTACCGAAGCTGACCAGCTGGTTGCGATCCTGCACGTCGGGACGGCGCTCAAAATACTCTTTCTCCAGGCGAGCCACGTCGATCAGCATTTCCCTGGGAGCGGGTTTGCCGGCCAGGGGTGAGATGCGGGGTTCGCCTGTGGTTGACAGTCTTTCTAGGGTACCGGGCATAGTTCCACCTTCCCAAACGTCCCGTCAGCGAAACATTGTACTCCGGAAGAAAGACGGCCTGAGTCCCACCAGGCAGAGGATGCAGTCAACCTCCCCGCCACAATGCCTTTACGAACTTTCATGCCGGTCCAGCCCTGCGCGCCAGCTTCCAGCACTCGGTCGCTATCGCCCAGTCTTCCTCCGCGCGGATTACCAGCACGCGAACCCTGGAACCAGCGGCTGAGATGTCCTGGTCCAGGGAGGGCCGGGCGTTCTTATCGCTGTCAAGCTTGACACCCAGGAATTCCAGCGTGCTGCACGCAGCGGCTCGCACTTCGGCGGAGTTCTCGCCCACACCCGCGGTAAACACCAGCGCGTCCATCCCACCCAGCTCAGCCGCCAGGGCGCCGATCGCCGCTCGCAAACGGTGTACGTAGATGTCGAATGCCAGCTTCGCCCTCTGGTGGCCCTGTTGTATAGCCGCCTGGATTTCGCGCATATCGCCCGAAATGCCCGATACTCCGAGCAGGCCAGAATTTTGGTTTAGCTCCACATCGATCTGATCGACGTCAAGGTGACTTTGCCGCATCAGGAAAATCAAAACTCCGGGATCGACCGAACCAGACCGCGTACCCATCATCAACCCTTCCAGCGGAGTAAAGCCCATCGTGGTATCGATGCTGTGACCCCCCTGAATCGCCGCCATGGAACATCCGTTGCCAAGGTGGCATGTCACCAGCTTGAGCGAGTTCACGTCTTTGCCGAGCAGTTGGGCGGCGCGTGCGGCGCAGTACTGATGATTGATGCCGTGGAACCCGAAACGCCGAATGCCGTTTTCAAACCACTTGTAGGGACCGGGATAAACCGCCGCTGAGAGCGGCATATGGCGATGAAAACCGGTGTCGAAAACCGCGACCTGTGGGACCGCGCCCAGCAGGCTCTCGACAATGTCCATGCCCTCCAGCTCGGCGGGAAGATGCAGTGGCGCGAGCGGGACAACGCGGGCAATTGCCGAGCGTACCTCGGGGGTGACCAACACCGGAACCTCGAACTCCGGGCCGCCGTGGACAATCCTGTGCCCCACGGCGTCAATCTCCGAAACGGAAGCAACCGCGCGGGTTTTCCCACTCATTAAGGTACTCAGCAGGTGACTGACCACCTGCTGTCGCGAGGAAAACCGCAGTTGTTCTTGCTGAACGTCGCCCCGCGAATTCTTCACCGCTACGGTCGCAATGTGGTTCCCCCACTCGATCCTACCCTCCCACAGACAAGCCGGCGGATGATCCGGAAGGGCTTTGCCAATTTCGTAAAGGCAGGCTTTTTGGCTGCTGGAGCCGGAGTTGAGCACGAGAACTTTCATCTGGGGCGGTCAGTCGTTTGCCGTGTCCTGGTAGTTCACAAGCAAAGGGATTCCAGATTATAGAGCGGAAATGGACAGCTAAGTGCAGGTACTCGTTATTGCGAATGGGGACGTTATGAAGCGAGGGCCGGAGGATCTTGAGGCCGCCGGCCCGATCGGTTAAGCAGCGTTCGTGGACAAATGGGCGTTTACAGATTCCAGAAGGCCAGAAATCGAGCCCAGCCCAGCGACCCAGCCTCAGCAACCAGGACGAATCAGACAAGGTTTCCGCAACAGAGTTCGGGCGCTATATTCCATCCGCAGCGGAAAGGTTTTCATGAGCAAACGTTGCCGCCTTCTTGGCAAAGTCGTAGGTAGCCTTGAGATTTGCGCCAAAGAACCGCACTTTGCCATCTATGTCACGCTCCAGTAAGACCTTGCCCTGGCTGTCGGTAAATTGACAGTGGACTGTGATCGAAGTCGCTCCTGTGACGGTGGTGACCTCTCGCTTCATCTCGCTCCCCTCTTTGAATCCGCGAACCGTACTGTGGAGCACAACCAGGCCAGGCAGGTTGGCGGCTCGGCGGTCACCGTTACGATACACATGCCAGGGGTCGCCCTTTTTCTCGAGTTGCTGAATCAAGTTCTCGTAAAGGGCCACCTGAAATTCGGCAGGCAGTTTGATCTCGTCGGACTCAATCATTTCCACTCTGACCGCCGACGCCCGGATCTTCGGCGCGGGACTCGATGTTGTCGCCTTCGACGCGGGCCTCTCCTGTCCACGCAACGGCGGTACTGAAACCAGGATCGCTGCCAACAAGCCCAAAACCACAGAGAGACGGAGCGTTGTACTTCTCAGTGTGACCAGTATAAAGAAGTGCTTCATCGCTTTTCCTCCGTCGCGCCTGCCTTTGACGAGCCCTGAGCGGGCTCCGCCGCCGACGGGACACTGGAACGCGCACCTTGCGCGATCAGTTCTTGTTTGACCAGTTCCGCCGTGCCCACGGGCATCGTGAATATGACGCCGTGGAGCCCTCCGTCGGTATCCCGGTATTGAATCGTCAGGGTATCGAGCTTGGAACGAAACAGACTTAAGAAGCGCCCCGAGCCATAAGGACCAAACATGCTGAGTGTGCCGAGAGTTCCGCGCACTACTCTCTGACTGTCGTTGCCGGTGACCACATCTTCCATCGTGATCGCGGCAATTTCCGACGTGCTCTTGGAATGTGCAAAGCGCAGTTTTCCGCCTTCAACCGTCAGCTTCCCGCCGGTGTGCTCTTTGACGCCGGCAAGACCTACGAGGTCGACGCTTTTCACCGGCGCTTGCGGTCGTGGTGAAGCAGTGGACTGCGCAAACGCGGGAAGCGTGGACAGGCAGATCAGGATCGCTCCTATTGCTTTCAGCATGCACCTCTCCTCTTCGGGTTCATCAATGAGTCCATTCACCCACTATCCCATGTAACCGCATCTCTGGCCTGTAAATCCAGAGTTTGACACGCGATGGTCAGCTTGGTCTTCCGATCAAATTGACTTGGGGATTTGAGATTCCACCCAATCCCAATCCACAAAATCAGACAAGCCCCTCACTCATAGCTTTTTGCGGCCGAAAATCGAAGCACGCAGCGTTCGGGAACGGGTTTCTGAGACGTGCCATTGGGCACGCGTCTGCCCATCCTACGGCACAGCGGGGCGCGTGACCATTCGAAAAGCGATCATCCGAAATCACGTGGGGACAGCCGCCCCGGCCGTCCGCTCCAGTAGCCAAATCCCGTTCGGGCCCGGTTGACAGCAAGTCGTCGTTTTGAAACAACAGGAGCGTGCGTATCGGGACGGCATCTTGACGAATCTAGGGCGCAGGGCCTTTCTGACACGTAGTGCCTGCTTTGCCCTTCTCCACGGCGCGCGGCGTCTGGCTTCCACATACGCTTCCGATCTTTCTGCTCCCGCACTTCCGATTATTGACGCGCACATTCACCTCTTCGATCCGACCCGGGCGGCTGGTGTTCCCTGGCCTGACCCGTCCGATACCGTCGTCTACCAGCCCGCGTTGCCGCCTCGCTACAAGCGCCTGGCCGCGCCACTTGGCGTGGTCGGCGCGGTCGCGGTGGAATGCAGTCCCTGGGTGGAAGACAATGACTGGCAGCTTCATGCCGCGGCCAGCGATCCAATCATCGTTGGAGTGATTGGAAATCTCGATCCTGCCGCGCCCGACTTTCCCCGACAACTGGAGCGCCTGGCGGCAAACCCGCTCTTCCGTGGCATCCGCGATGGCAATCTCTGGGGGCGAAGTCTCGGTTCACAGTTGAACAACCGTGGATTTATTGCGAACCTGAAGCGGCTATCAGCTTCTGGCCTGCTGCTGGAGAGCGCAAATCCCAATCCTCTCCTGATCGCCGATATCCTGAAGCTCACTGACTCCGTTCCCGAGATGCGAATTGTGATCGACCATCTGCCGCAAGCCGTACCTCCCACGGAACCCGCGGCCCGGAAGGCTTACGAGCGGAATCTGCAAGAGATCAGCCAGCGCAGCAACGTTTATGTGAAGGGTTCAGAAGTCCTTCGCCGGGTTGATGGGAAGGTTCCGGCCGATCTTGATTTTTACCGGCCCTGGCTTGACGAGATTTGGGATATGTTCGGAGAAGACCGCTTGCTCTACGGCAGCGACTGGCCGAACAGCGATCACCTGGCGCCTTACGCCGATACACTCGACATCATCCGGCAGTACGTGACGTGCAAGGGATCCCGCGCTACAGAGAAATTCTTCTGGAAGAACTCGATCGTAGTTTACCGGTGGCACCAGCGCAGCGCTGCTCAGCGGCGGCTGTATGGCTGATTCTGATTTTAGCGCTGCATATGGAGGACGGGCGTCCCCGCCCGTTCGGCGGTGCTCTCTCCAAGACGGGCGAGGACGCCCGTCCTCCATCACAAGAAGCAGTGACATGCGGGCCTGAAGGCCAGTTCCACCCGATCTTCAACTCACTGCGAGTGCGCGCGGCTTCGATCCTAGCGAGGAATAGAAGGCGATATAAATGTAGGCCAGCAGCGGAACCGAATAGGCCGGCGCGATGCTGCCGGATTTCTCCGAGATCAGTCCCATGACCGGAGTGAGTACCGCCCCGCCGACGATTGCCATCACCAGCAGCGATCCCCCGATTTTCGTGTTTGGGCCGAGCTCCTTGAGTCCGAGTGCGAATATCGTCGGGAACATCAGTGACATGAAGAAGCTGGTGAGGAAAAGGCACCACAAACCAATCCAACCCGGCGCCAAAACTCCGATCGCCACCAGTAGGATGTTGGCCACGCTATAGGCGCTCATGAGTTTATTAGGCGCGATAAAACGCATCAGGTAGGCCGACGCAAATCTTCCCACACCAAAGGCGGCCAGGGTACCAGTCAAAAAATAGCCCGCGACTTTTTCCGGCTGATGTGTATATTCCTGGACGTACTGAATGAAGTAACTCCAGGTTCCGACCTGGGCTCCGACGTAGAAAAACTGCGCCACCACCGCCAGCAGGAAGTGACGATAACGAAACAGGTCGCGGAAATGCCCGTGGTCGGCATCGCTGTTTTCATGTTCGCTCTGGATGCTGGGGAACTTTGTGAGCAGAATCAGCACAGCCCAGATCAGCGCAATCACGCCGATGACAAGATATGGTTTCACCACCCGCAGGGTTTCTGTGCGCAGATAGGCGTCATAAACGCCCTGGAGCTTCCGAGCCGCCACCTCTTGCGGCGTCAATTCCACGCCGGAAAAAATGAAGATGGTTCCGATCAGGACGCCGGTAATTGAGCCCAGCGGATTGAAGGCCTGCGAGAAATTCAGCCGCCGTTCCGAACTGTCGGGATCTCCGAGCTGCGCGATAAACGGGTTTGAAGCGGTTTCAAGAAACGAAAGGCCGCTCGCAATCACGAACAACGCCAGCAAAAAGAACACATAGCGCCCCGCCAGGGCAGCAGGCCAGAACAAGAACGTGCCCAATGCGTACAGACAGAGCCCGGTGACAAATCCTGCTTTGTACCCGACCTTTCTCATGATCAAGGCGGCAGGCATGGCCAGCACAAAATAGCCGAGGTAGAAAGCGAACTGCACCAAACCGGCCTGAGTGCGTGAAATCGTAAACGACTTCATGAACTGGCGGATCAGAACGTCATTCAGATTGTTGGGGATGCCCCAAAGAAAGAAGAGTGCGGTTACCAGCACGAAAGGAAGCAGGTGTCCTACAGGAAAAAGCCCATGCCCGGGAGCAGTTGAACTCCTGGATTCTGAGACCGGCATCCTAGCCTCTTTCTCGAACCGCAAAAGTCATCGCTTCGTAGTCTTTGCGTGCCTTAACGAGCTTGCATTCAAAAGCTTCTAACCGCAAAGAGCGCAAAGAAGATCGCGGAGGACGCAAAGTCTCCTCATGGTCTCAGTCCAGCCGGACCATGATCTTTGTGACCCGCACCGGATTATCGCTCCAGGCACGCAGAGCATCCGGAGCTTCTTCGATCGGGACAATGGAACTGACGGCGTCATCCACCGGGAACCGGTGCTCCTCCAGCATCCGGATCACCTGGCGGAAATCTTCCGGTAGAGCGTTCCTCGAACCCAGTATGTCGAGTTCTTTCTGGACGAAGAGCCGGGTCTCATAAGCCACCGGCTCTTTGGCATAACCAATGTAGACGACGCGTCCGGTGAAGGCGACTTCTTCGACGGCGGCACGAAAAGTCTGGGGCAAGCCGATGGCTTCGATGGTGACATCGGGGCCCAAGCCGTTCGTCAACTCGAGGAGTCGCTCGTGCAATGGCTCCCGGCGGGTATTGATCACATGGTCGGCGCCGGCTTTTTTGGCGAGAGCCAATTTTTCGTCGTCCACATCGATGCCCATGGTGTTGGCCCGGCGAAAGTGCGACGCCGCGATGGCTCCCAGACCCACACCGCCGCAGCCGAACACCGCGACCGAATCGGTTTCCTTAATTCGGCCGCGCGCCGCTGCATGGAAGCCGACGGTCAGCGGTTCCACCAGGCACAACTCCTTGATGCTCAGAGCAGCGGTGTAAAGCTTGTCCGCGGGCATGGAGATGTACTCAGTCAAAGCACCGTCCCGCTGTACGCCGAGCGTCTGGTTGAACTGGCAGGCATTTGGCCGATGGCGCAGGCAGGACACACATTTGCCGCAACTGGTGTACGGCGACATGGTGACATCCACGCCCGCCCCCAGAGCCGGGTTCTCTTTGCTTCCATCGACGATGGTTGCAGCCACCTCATGGCCGGGAATGCGCGGGAAGGTGACCAGAGGATTTTTGCCGCGAAAAGAATTCAAGTCACTGCCACAAAGTCCAATCATGCGGACCTTCAGCAGGAGATTTTCCTCGGAGGCGACCGGCTCAGGAATCCCCGCTACTTCGGCCTCGCCTGGTTTTTTTATGATGAGCGCTTTCATCTTTGTTCAGGACTCTGTTCAGGACTCTGTTCAGAACTTTGTTCAGGCCTGTCTCTTCAGGATTTTCTTCAGGACGCAACGTTCAGGGCACAATTCCAATCGATGACACCCGGTACAACACAGTTCCATGCGGCGGCAGGGTTACAGTCACCATGGACGATTCGCCCAGATCTTTCCCTTCCCAGAGGTCCCGCAGCTTATATTTCGCTGCCGGAAGGCCCAGGTCTTTCCATGAATACTGCAACGTCTGGCTGGATTCTCCCAGGTTAAAGACTGCCAGGTATCGGCTGTCTCCTGAGGACGATTGCGCGACCCACGCCACGGACTTGTCCGTCGCCATTACCGGATGATTCCCGGTTGAATGCTGGTCCATGGCGATGACGTCCGGATTGGTCAGCAGTGCAGTGGTCCAGGCATCAGCCTTCGGCAAATCGCCGCCGACCATCAGAGGTGAAGGAAAGATGGACCACAGCGTGACGAATGTCCGTTGCTCGTCGTGCGTGAGTTGGGTGTAACGCGGCTTGCCCCACCCGGGCGCCGGCCCAAGATATCCCAGCGGCAACATGTCGGCATCCGGCCAATGTCCCGGTTGCGACTTCCCTGCCCAGTTGGCGACGTTGGCGAACTGGTCGCCCAATCCCTGCGGATATTCGACCGTGCTGTGCCACAGATCCCAAATATCGTTGGAGATGCGCCACATCTGAGCGTATTTGCGCATTTCGTCCGTCTTGTCGAGTGGCGCTGGCCCGGGAGAAAGACTCAGGACCACAGGCCTTCCGGTCTTCCTGAGGGCCGTGCTCAGCATCCGGATTTCGTCACCCTTGTAGGGACGACTGCTGATGCAGTCCACTTTGATCAGGTCGACCTCCCAAGTGGCATAGAGGCGGGCAATCGAATCGTAGTAGGCTTGTGCGGCCGGCTTGGTTGCATCCAGGCCGTAGTTGTCCGGATTCCAGGGGCACGAGTCGGCGGTATCGGCGGCGTCCGAGGCCCGGTAATTGGATCCAGCGATAGGTAGGTTCCTCTCCACCGCCTGCTTTGGAATGCCCCTGAGAATGTGGATGCCAAATTTGAGCCCCAGCGAGTGCACATAGTCGGCCAGAGGCTTGAATCCGCTGTCATTCGCCGACGTGGGAAACCGGTTCAGGGCCGGCGTGTATCGCCCGTTGCCATCGATACTGAATTGCGAGGTCTTGGAGTTGCCTTCCGGAATGGGGTTGGTTACAAACCATTCCATGTCCACCACGACGTACTGCCAGCCGAAAGGCTTCAGGTGCTCGGCGAACCACTGAGCATTGGCTTTTACGTCCCCTTCCTTGACTGTCGTTCCGTAACCATCCCAACTGTTCCAACCCATGGGGGGCGTCGACGCCAATAACTCTTGCGTCGTCCCGGCAGAACCTTGCGAGAAGGCTGTCGGTACCAGCTCAGGGCTTAAGCACAAGACAAACATCAGGCCGAACCACAAAGCACTTCTTTTCATTGGTATTTTTCCTTGCGCTCTATGACTTCAAAATACTAAGCGCGCTGGTAAGGCAGGGTCGACGCCCGCCCGGGCAAATTGGCAACTAGATCGTACTCTTTTCAGGAAGATCACGCGTGGCCATCCTTCTACCACTGCCCAGATTCGAAATGCCCCGATGCAGCGTTTACTTTACCGCATGTTACTGATCCAGTGGGATATCGTGATCCTGCACGATCGCTTCCGTAACATCGCGTTTACGCCAACAATTCCACACACATTCCGCACATCGGCCTTGCGTGGGAACACTTTTCCCTTCAGCCCACGACGGGCATCCACGATCGTCAAGTTGTGGTGGGAAAGGAAGCGGCAAGACTAAGCTGCCGCAGCATGGAGCGCTTTTTCTCCTGGTGAGCTTGCATGCGCTTGAGGATGTCCGCAAGAACGCTGACAGTGGTTACGGCGTAAGGCCCTTTGTTCAGCATGACGCATTCGGCGCGTTCACCCATGGCAGCGTCCGTAATTTCCGACCGCGAAGGCATGCCTTTCTTTGCCAGACTTTCCAGCACTTGCGTGGCCCAAATCACGGGAACGTGAGCAGCCTCGCAGATCCAAAGGATTTCCTCCTGAACCTCTGCCAGACGCTGATAGCCGCACTCCACCGCGAGATCTCCGCGTGCAATCATGATGCCGAAGGAACGCGTGCGCATGGCGGCCAGAATAAGTTTGGGCAGATTGTCGAAGCTCTTGCGAGTTTCAATCTTGAGAATTACGCCAAGATGTTGACCACCGAGCTCTTCCAGGCGATCGAGAAGCTGGCGAACATCAGACTCCGTGCGTACAAACGAATAGCCAACCAGGTCTGCATGCGGGACGATGAATTTCAGCGCCTCCAGATCGTCGGGGGTAAGCGCGGGAATGTCGATGCGCGTCTCGGGGAGGTTGATGCCCTTCTCGGCGCCAAGGTTCTCCCCTTCAGGACGTGCTTGAGTGATTTCGACGGTTGCAGAATCCGAGTTTACCGAGCGAAAGACACCGCCGATCTTGCCGTCGTCAAACCAGATAGGTTCGCCCGGTTTGGCGTGATCGAGGATTTGTGCCAGCGAGACGCCGATCCGGGCGGGTGCGATCAGCTTACCCGACTTGCCGTAGGTCGCGGGCCGCCCCAGTGTGCTCTCGCGCGACAGGATGAGCGTGTCGCCCAGCTTCAGAAGCAGTGTCTGCGGCAGTGCGGGAAGATTACCGATGCGAGCTTGTAGGTTCTTCGAAACACTACGCGATTTTCCAGGTCTGAGGGCGCAGACTTTCAGTCCGGGCATGAAATAAGCTGTTCGCTTCACCTCAGCCCAACAACTCGTGCCGAAAACCTGAGACACATGCAGCGTACGCTGCGCTCCGCGGGCGTCGTGAAGGCGGATCTTATAACCCTCCCGGAGTTGCTTTAGAAAGCCGGCGGAGAGTGGAATGCACGCCGTGGCGGGACTGGGAGGCGGTGCGGGATTGTCGTCAGGTGTAAGCCAGATGCGAGCCGGAGTCACAACGCGACCTCGGATGTCACGCTTGGGCCGGCATTTGATCACCGAGGGGCCTGGCTCGATGGCGCCCGTGCGCAGCTTGGGGCCGGCGACATCCATCAGGATGCGGCAGTTGCGACGGGTCTCTTCCCGGGCTTTCTTGAGGTTGCGGATCATGCCAAGCCAGGCTTCCGGATTATCATGGGCGCAGTTGATGCGCATGCAATCCATGCCACTCCGGACGAGGTCTCGCACAAGCTCGTAGTCCGTGGCTGCGTCCGATGACATCGTGACCATGATGCGGACCTTTCTGCCGGGTGGAGGTGGGCCCAGGAGGGCGTCGGCGTTGGCCTCCAGCAACTCGGTTCCCTCGCCCATCTCGACAGCGGGCACCTCGGGGCTCGGCAGCGAACCGTTAGTCCCCAGCAAGGCATTCAGCACGCGGTGAACAGTCTGGACGGCAGTGAATACGTGACTCTCTGTGCGGCCGAGGGAGGAGAGACCGAGAAGAGCAAGCTGGGATTGCAATTGACGGACATCATGCCGGCGCAACGCAAGATAGTGGGCAAGATTGCGGGCACTGCGGCGATGCGTTTCATGAAGGGCCAAGGGCCGTTTGAGCAGAGAAGCTTCCAGCACGAGCATGTCCGAGCAAAGCAAGGCCAGCTCCGCGGAGAGCTGTTCAAGGACACGCTTATCCAGAATTTGCATGGAGGGCCGGCACCAGTCCAGGTTACGAAAGCGGCCACGATCCTACGCTTCGCATGTTACTGCCAGATGAAAACGTGGCCGGGGTTTGGGTCACTGACTACTCTAAATCGCCTCAAAATCACAATAGCCGCCTCATTTTTCCTGAAATTTTTCCTCTCCGATCATGCTTGTGACCTTTGATAACGTTGCGGCAGCGTCGTGCCCCTCTTGCATGACGATCGAGCAGGGCTGACTGGGCAGGCCACGTAGTCTCGCAAGAAAATCCCCTATATAGAGATCGGGCAGGTAATTACTTACCAGAAGGATGTCAATTTTCTGCGCCTTCAAAAGCTCAAGGGCTTCAAGTCCGCTCCACGTGGCGATGGTGTCGTACCCGGCCTCCCGCACCATAGCCTCAAGTCCCTTTGATTCCTCTTCATCGTTGTCCACGATGAGGATCCGTTGATTTCGTGATTCTGCCATAGCAAGCTCCTGTAGCTTCAGAGTGACGCGACAGAGGTATGGACATCGGTTATGGAGTCACTGGTCGTCCCACCTTTGCTGAGCCAAGTGGCGGCAGCTTCGTTCCCGTCAAAGATGGGTGTCCCTGTTTCGCACTAGTAATCCTTTTACCTGCGGGGGTTCAAAACAGCGGTGGCTGGCGTCACTGAGGGAAGTGATTGAGGTCACTGCCGGATTTGTAGGCGTTGGCTATAAACGAGTTGTAGTAGGAGCACCGCCAGCCTGAGAGGAGGCCCTATGGAAGCCCTTCGCGCCAACGCACGCATCTCGCTCCGGAATATCCTGGTCACCACCGATTTCTCGCAGGTTTCCAGGACCGCCCTGCCCTATGCCACCGCACTGTCGCGCCAATATGAGGCCAGGAT
>Ga0075021_10000035_pt1 | contig 74797 bp, 58 predicted proteins | sample ColStrG_CSR_2012_FD_72749 | JGI IMG/M metagenome (GOLD analysis project Ga0075021, IMG submission 72749) | Freshwater sediment microbial communities in response to fracking from Pennsylvania, USA - Cold Stream Run_MetaG_CSR_2012 | ecosystem: Environmental > Aquatic > Freshwater > Creek >...
CCAGGTTCATGGCGATACCAGACACGTCGTGCGGGAACTCGAGCAGTTCTCCGGCCATGACTTTGTCGAGTCCATGAACCCGAGCGATGCCGTCACCCAGAGTGAGGACCGTCCCGACTTCGTCCACCGCAATCTTCGATTCGTAATTCTCAATCTGCTGCCGGATCAACTGCGTGATCTCGTCTGCTTTGATTTGTGCCATAAAGTCAGCTCTTAAGCTCTTAGCTCCTGGCTCCTAGCTTTTCTTTGCGACCTTTGCGAATTCCTTTGCGATCTTTGCGGTTAAAGTCTTGAAAGTTTCCAGCGCAGCGGCGCGGAACGGTTCAAGCTAAGAGCTAATAGCTTCTCGAATGCGTTCCAGCTGCCCCTTCACTGAGCCATCGTAAATCGTGCTGCCAACCTTAATGATGGCTCCGCCCAGAATCGAGCCGTCCTGCGTGTAACGGGCGCGCACTTTGTGCCCGGTCAATTTTTCTACCTGGGCCTCAAGACTGCTTCGCTCCGGCTCGGCCAGTACTCGGGCACTCACAATCTGGGCTTCAACAAACCCCATGCGCCGGTTGAGTTCCTGCTCAAATTCTGTCACGACCGGATCGAGAAACTTGATGCGCCGGTGGTCCATCAGCACTGCCATGAAGTTGCGCACCGGGCGCGAAATGCCCTGGCGCACAACGATCGCATCCAGCAGGGCGCGCTTCTGTTCCGCCGGGATGGAGGGCGCTTCCCAGACCTCCCGCAATTCCCTGCTGCTGGCAACCAACTGGGCAAGAGATTGCGCGTCCTGCAGGGTCTTGCCCGGATCCAGGTGCTGGTCAAAAACCACATCAGCCAGGGCGCGGGCATAGGTGTTGGTAACGGAGGCCATGCGCTAGTGTCCGTCCTTTTTCGGACCGCCGCCATTGGGAGCCTTGGGCATGAGTTGTTGCGCAAACTCACGCACCAGGGCCTGGTCGGTGGCTGCATCCACTTCGATCCGTTTGGCCGCCAGGGATACCGCCAGATTTGCCGCGTAGGCGGTCAATTCGCGGCGAGCCGCTTTTGCGGCGGCAGCGATCTCCTGCTCCGCCGATTCCACAATCTTGCGAGCATCTTCCTCGGCGGCCGCCTTGATCCGGATTTCTTCGGAGGCAAGCTCCTTTTCTGCCGCTTCGCGCATCCCGCCGATTTCTGTGTCCAGGCTGGAAAGCCGGGCTTCAATTTCTGCCAGCCGCTGGTTGGCCTCCTGGCTTGCCTGGCGTGCTTCCTGCATCGACTTCTGAATGAGAGCAGTGCGATTGCGAAACAAGCCTGGGAGATTCTTCTTCGAGAAATAGAGAATCGCACCAGCGATCACCGCGAAATTCAACAATACGCACAACCAGTAAGCGTGCTCCAGGCTTAGGCCGGTGTATTTCGCCACCCACTGAACCGACGCCGAATGCTTGAACTGGGCCTGCTCGTCCTCACCGGCAGCTTCGCGGGATTCTTTGACCAACAGGGCATTTGTCCCACTGGCAACTAGTTTCGCCGAAGAGCTTGCGGACGAACCTGCCGTTTGTGCGACGGCACTGGTCAGAAAAAGCGAACATGCAAGGAACAGCGAGGCCATGAAGAGGCCGCCGGATCTGGTGATGTGCGAAGCTGGCATCACTGCCCTCCCGCTGGAGCGTTTCCCGCCGGCTGCAGAACGGTGCGAATGATCTCCGTCGCCAGCCTTCCACTCTCAGCTTCCAGGCCGGACTGTGCCGTGAGCTTGTCCTGTTCGATGCCCTTGCGCGCCTGATCAATCTGGGCCTGCGCCTTGGTTCGCGACGCGGCTACCACCGCCGCTCTGGCCTGCAAGGCCAACTGGCGGCTCGCTTCCTGACTCTTGAATAACGTCAACCGCGCTTCTCGCAGCCGCTGCTCATACTCCGACGTGCGCGCTTCCGCGCTGGCAATATCGGCTCTCGCCCGCTCCATAGCGCCTTCCGTCATACTGCGCCGATCAGCCAGCACCTTGACCAGGGGTCTGTGAACCACCGCGGTGTAAATGCCATACAAAAGCACAATGAAGATAATGGTAGGTACGGACCCGAGCAGTAATCCGCCTAGTTGTTTCGCTAACTCGTCCATTGTGTGTTGATCAGGTCTAGAGCTTAAGGAGGCTTAAGACCATTGAAAGTAACATGTTACGGAAGCGAGTGTCAACGCGGCCACAGGTCGGGAAGCCGTTTCCAGATTGAAACGGGGGCTTGAGAACTATTTTATGAAATCGCGGAAAGTCGCTTGACATCTGGCGTTACGGGTCTAGCATGTAAGTATCACCTCCGATCCAATTCAGGGTCGAATGGGCCGATAGCCAAGGAATGTCACCGCTTCTTGGTTTTCGGCCCATTTAAATTTAGCTCTTAGCAATTAGCCCTTGGCTCTTAGCTTCGTCGGTTCGCCTACGATCTGAACCTTAGAATCGAAATTAGCCTGTACTCTTTTCCGACTGACGCTGATTCAGGGCTAAAGGCTAAGAGCTAAGGACTGGTTACCACCCACTCCCTCATCTTCCTCAACACCGATTCTGGAGCCTCGACTTCCAACTCAACCAGCCCGCCCTTGTACTCGCGCGAATAAATCCGCGAACGTGCCTCCAGCAGCGCGAGCATCTTGCCTTCTTTCTGCGGCACGCGCAAACGCACACGGCTTAACGGGTCTTCCGAAAGCATCGCGTCGATCCGATCGAGCAGCGTGCTCATCCCGATACCCTTCGCTGCCGAGACGTGAACCCGGCTGGCGTCGTCCCGCAACGACTCACGCTGCTTCGGAGGCAGCAGGTCAATCTTGTTCATGACGCGCAGGCGTGGTTTCCCGTCCGCTTCCAGTTCCCTGAGCACCTTGTCAACCTGGGCGTCCTGTTCCTCCGACAAGGGGCTGCTGGCATCGGAGACTTGCAATACAAGGGACGCTCGCTGCACTTCCTCCAGCGTGGCTCGAAACGCCGAAACCAGCGTGTGCGGCAGGTTGCGGATGAATCCGACCGTGTCGGAGAGCAGCGCTTTCCGGCGGGACGGCAACGAGACCGCACGAATGGTCGGATCCAACGTGGCAAACATTCTGGGCGATTCCAGCACCGCCGCCCGAGTGAGCGCGTTGAACAGCGTAGATTTCCCGGCATTGGTGTAACCGACCAGCGCGATGGTCGCCACCGGAACTGACTCCCTCCGCGCGCGTTGTTGCGCCCGAACCCGCCGCACATTTTCTATCTGCTCTTTGACGTGACGGATGCGCTGGTGAATTTTTCGCCGGTCGGTTTCGAGTTGAGTTTCGCCAGGTCCACGGGTGCCGATGCCGCCGCCCAGCTGCGACATCTCGATTCCCCGACCGCTCAGCCGGGGCAGCATGTATTCGAGCTGTGCCAGCTCCACCTGCAACTGGCCCTCACGTGTGCGCGCATGTTTCGCAAAAATATCGAGGATGAGTTGCGTGCGATCGATCACCCGTGTATTGACCAGGTTTTCGATGTTGCGTTGTTGCGAAGCCGTCAGGTCGTGATCGAACAGCACCAGATCGGCGGAAACGGAGGCGGTTGCGCCGGCGATTTCTTCCAGCTTCCCGCTTCCGATCAGAGTTGCCGGGTCGGGACGGTCGCGATGTTGCAGAAATTCGCCGACGATCTCCGCGCCCGCGCTGACCGCCAGGGAGCGCAACTCGTCAAGGGACTCCTCGGCGCTGAACTCTGGAATGTTGGGGGCTTTTGCCGCAGTCAGACCGGCGGAATTGTCGCGAGAAGCCTGTGCGGCTGCAGTCAGCGGGCCATTCTTCGGCTTCGGACCAGAAACTCCGCGGGGACGGGTGCGTACCTCGAGGCCGACCAGGAAAGCGCGCTCCCGTGCCGGAACACCCCTGTCCGCCGCCGGACTGAGCCCGATGGCGCTGGTCTTACGTCCGTTGGTCTTCCCGGCAGATCTGGTTGATCGCTTGCTCAATGTACTGGATTCCCGTCAGACCTTGGACCTCGGGCGTCAGACCTCGGACCTCGGACTTAAGTTCGGCATGCCGTCGAGATTTTCAACCGACGATACAGGCGGCCTTCGGAAAATGCAAAAGCCCGTCCGGTACAACTTGTGGTCGAGTCCGAGGGTCGACCTCTCAGGGTTGTTGTCCCAGATACGACGTCCCAGGAAGTCTGAACGTCCGAGGTCAGGCGTCCAAGGTCTGATGTCCGAGGTCAGACACCCGAGGTCCGACGTCCGAAGCCCAAGGTCCGCTGTTCACCCTTCGGTGCCCGAGGCGCGCGGTATTGGGGCGGCCTCCTCACTTGCTGACGGCGATGCGGCAGCCGACATTACCGCCGGCCGCTCTCCGTGACCATGCAAGGTTCTCCCCATGGCCACTGTGGAAATGGCGTGCTTGAAGATCAGCTGCTCCTGATTGTTGGTTTCCAGCACGACAGAATATTTGTCAAACGAGCGAATGCGTCCCGTGAGCTTGACTCCACTCAGAAGATAAATCGTGATGCTGGTTCGCTCCTTGCGTGCCGTATTGAGGAAGGAATCCTGGATGTTCTGCGCCGGCTTATTTTCCATACGCCGATCTCCTTGATTCTGACTGCTTCGGTCATGAACTGCTATCTGTTCCCGCGCCCGTGTCTCACCCCGGCTTCAGGAACGGGAATCAACTAGATGCGCTGTGCGCTCGCAAACACTGTACACGTCTGCGTGCACCCTACCGCCGACCAACTGTACGATACGGCGTTGCCCCCCGCATTTCAAGCAAATCGCTTTCGGGGCGGATTTCGAGTTTGGGTGGAGCGCGGCAAGCACGCGGTGCCGTGCGGCTTCGGGCCGCTGCTTTACCTCGGGGGCCGGAGACATCAGCCACCTGCAGGCCGGAAGGCCTGCTCCACCCTCGACAGCCCCTTCGATAACCCCATCCTTCGACAGAACTGGCGCTCGCCCATCCGGACGGGGCGTCCGGGTCTACCCCTGACTGATTGACAGGGCGCGTCCGAAGTGCAACCATTCTCCGCTCCGAAGCTGAAAAGGAGTAAGCATCTATGCATCACACGATGGTCGCTCTGGGAGCTCTTGTCATGCCCACTCATACCGGGACCGAGGCGCTCGCTTTCATGCTGCGCTGGGTTCACCTGCTGGCCGGCATCACCTGGGTGGGACTGCTTTACTTTTTCAATCTGGTAAACGTCCCGTTCATGAAGCAGGTGGATGCGGGCATGAAGGCCAAGATTTTCCAGTACATGACCATGCCCGCGCTGCAGTTGTTCCGCTGGAGCGCCATGCTTACCGTGTTTGTGGGCTTCTGGTACTGGTCGCAGATCTACGTCGCCGCCGACGCTGAACGCATGAGAGTCAGCGCCGGCAGCACCATCGGCCTGTTCCTGCTGATCTGGATTGCGACATCGATGATCCTCTACTTCGTGATCTCGAAGACGCCGAGCGGATACGTGCTGGGCGCGGTCACAGCGGTGCTGGTGATTGCGGCGGGCTGGCTATTTGTGAATTACACCCCCGTCGGCAAGGACGACAACCACGTGCTCTCCATCGGCATTGGCGGCGGGCTGGGCTTCATCATGCTGTTCAATGTCTGGGGAATTATCTGGCGCAACAACAAGAAAATCATTCGCGGGACTCTAGCCGGGGCTCCACCCGCGAATGCGGCGACTCTCGCCCGGCAGGCGTTCCTGGCGTCGCGGATGAATTTCTTCCTGTCGGTGCCCATGATATTTTTCATGGCCGCCAGCTCCCACTACTCGATCCTGGGGCGGTAGAACTCGGGCGATCCCTCGATCAGCGCAAAGCGGCCGCGCGAAAAAAAGCCGTCCGCACGTTACGCGCGGACGGCGTTTACTGCCAACTCAAGTCCGACGGCTCAGAAGATCAACTTCGCAGCCATCTGAAGCTGGCGTGCTCCAGTAGTGCCGTCGGGGCGCCCAACCTGCTCGGTAATGACGCCGAACAGAGGTGTAAATAGCCCGTTGCCCTGCGCATTATTCCCTTCGCCCGGCGTGGCGAAGTTCGGGTGATTAAGCACGTTGTAGATTTCCAGCCGCATTTCCAGACCCAGCCGCTCGGTCAGCTTCGTGGTTTTCGATAGCGATAGATCAGAGTTAACGAAACTGGGGCCGTGGAAGAAATTACGTCCAAGATTCGGTGCCTGATCAAAGGGAGCGTTCGAAAATGCAGCCGGGTTCGTGAAGAAGACCTTCGTCCCCGACACAAAAGTCGCGCTGCTGGACGCGAATGGGTCTCCATTCAGTTCGGCGCGACCGACCCGGCCGACGCGCTGGCTGTCCCGGGTCCCAATCACGTCGAACGCGCGACCCGTTTGCAGGCTGGTGACGCCCGACAATTGGAAGCCTTCCAGGATGCGCCCGACAATGCCGTGATTGGCGAACGCCTTGCCCCTGCCAAAGGGCATCTCCCAGATGTAGTTGATGACTCCGATATGCCGGATGTCATGGTCTGAGTTACCGCGATCCTCCGCGGGATTGAGTGGATTGCGAACAAAGTTCACCCCGGCGCCGGCGGCCACGATGGGATCGTTGGCATCGTCAATCGAGTGTGACCAGGTATAGGCGCCCTGCAGTTGCAGCCCGTGCGTCAGCCTCTTGGTAACTTTTACCTGTAGCGAGTCGTAGTGGGCGTTGCCGCCGGAATCGATCAGCACGGCCGAGCCTGCCGCACTACGCCCAATCGCATTGTGCGGCACCGCGTCGAACGGCAGAAACCCGGCCTCAGCGCCAGAATAGAGATTGCCTGCGCCCGATACAGTCGCGGGCGTACAGCCAAACGCGTTGGTCGGATCGCTGCAGAATGCAAGCAATTGAGCCACCAGCGCCGGCTGCGGTGGATTGGGATCAATGTCGCGGAAAATGTGGTGTCCCTGGTTACCGACGTACGCCATATCCAGGGTCAAACTCATCGGCAGCTCGCGCTGGATACCGACGAACCAGCTGTTAAGCCCCGAGTTGCGGAAGTTGTGCGGGATGATTTCCGGAAACTGCAAGGCGCCATCGGGAATGCTGGCGGTGAAGGGCTGATCGGGTGGCTGCAAAGGGAAAATTCCGCTGTTGAACAGCGCATTGTTTACCGTTTCAAAGGGTTGGGCAGAGTAGGTCGCCTGCAACGGGGGATTGCCCCGGCTGTTGCCAAAGAGATTGCCGAAGACGCGGTCGTGGAAAATACCGAAAGAGGCGCGCACCGAGGTTTTTCCGTTACTCCACGGATCCCATGAGAAACCTACACGAGGCTCGATGTTGGTGGGATCGTTGTCGTAAAGCAGCCGCCCGCTTCCGGGGCCGGCGAACTGGAAAACCACCGGGAACGACCTGGGGTCGGTATACAAATTCGAAAGGTTGCCGTTCTTCTCGTAAGGCACACCATTGAATTGATAGCGTATGCCAAGGTTTAGGGTGAAGTTGGGGCGCAGCTTCCAGGTGTCCTGGCCGTAAAAGCTATACTCGTGCTGGATGTAAGTCTTGCTGTCGTCGGGTCGGCGGCTTCCGTCCTTATTGAAAAACTGCGCCTGACTGTCCGCAATAGCCAGACCAAACCAAGCTCCGGCCGCGTCGCTCAGGCTGGTAACGTCAACCGTGGTCGGATCGAGGGTTGCGCCTGGGTTGTCCGGAGTAACCGTGGCGATGGCGTTGATCACATCGAAACCGCCAAAGGTTGTGCCCACATTGGAAGCGACCTGGCGCCGCTGAAAAAAATTGCTGTTGCCGAACTCGTGCACGTCGCGGAATTCACCGCCGAACTTCCAGGTGTGTGCCCCCCTCACCCAGCTAAAAGTATCCGTGAAGCTGGTGGTGCCTGTAGCACGGCCCTGTCCGTCTGACAGCAAGGTTCCTCGGCCACAAGCTAGGCTGTTGAACGGCCCCATGACAAACTCAGTTCCGTGTCCGAACTGATCCACGGGGTAGGGACTATTCAGCGTGCTTAGTCCCCGGCAGGAGAAATCCGCGATGATGTGATTCCACCCGAATATGAAACTGTTGACCATAGTGGACCGCAGCGCGGACGTCAGGTTGGCAGAGACTCCCTGTCCAATGGCACTTATCGCTGTGGATCCCACATTGTTGGGCAGGGTTGCGTCAAAGAACGGGCTGGGATCTCTTTGCGGATCGTACCCGTAGCGCAAACTCAGGGTCTCCCGGTCGGTGAAATGGTGGTCAATCCTTGCCGTGGCGTTGTAACCCCTTAGATTGGATGAATCGGGAAACAACACCAGCCCGCTAATTCCATCCGGATTCAGCGCCGTAGCTGCAGGATAGACAGAGAACACTTTCTGCATCGTCGGATCCAGCCCGGGCGCGGCAGAAGAGCCAAAGACCGCCCCAGCAAAGAACTGATTTTGCGCCGAGCCGGGCGTCAAATCCACCGGAACGCTGACCGGAACCTCGGTGGGGTCGCCCGGACTGGGATGTCCAATTCCGTGCCAGGTAAACTTCCCGGTCAGGAACTGCGGGGTGGGAACCACTGCGGTTTGGGTCTGTGCGGTCGGAAAACGCTGGAACTCCTGATTGAAGAAGAAGAAAGTCTTGTCCTTGCGAATTGGGCCACCCACGGAGTAGCCGAACTGGTTGCGTACGTAGGGATTCTCCGGACCGGCGTTTGGTCCGATCCCCGGATTGAACCAGTCCCGCGCGCCCCCGATCTTGTTGTAGCGGCCAAACCAATAGGCGTCGAAGTGCAGCGAGTTGGTGCCCCCCTTGGTCACAACATCAATAATCGCGCCCGTATTGCGGCCATACTCGGCGTTGAAATTGTTGGTGATTACGCGGAACTCCTGGGCACTCTCGGGATTGGAATTGATCGCGCCCCCCGCGATTCCGGGAACCGACGTATCATTGTTATCTACGCCATCCAACAGGAAGTTGTTGTTGCGATCGCGCGACCCGTTGATATTGAACCCACCATCAGCGTTGCTCTGCGCGGTTCCGGGCGAGAGCAACACCAGTTCGTAAGGATTACGCGTGATCAACGGCAGAGCCTTAATTCTTTCCTCGTCCACCAGGTTGCTGACCTGTGAGCTCTCCAGGTCAACCGTGGAAATCTGATCGGCGCGCACCTGGACCTCTTCTGTGACCGCTCCCGGCTCTAACCGAATGTCCAAGGGCAGTGCCTGGCCCACGGTGAGCTGAACGTCTGGCAGGTGGAACGTCTTGAAGCTCGCCATCTTGGCCGTGACTTCGTACACGCCAGGAGGAAGAGAGGGAACGCTATAAGCGCCGGTGCCGCTACTGGTGGCGGTGCGTGTAGCGTTCGATCCTGTGTTTCTGGCTGTGATTTCGGCGCCCTGCACTACGGCTCCAGCCGAGTCGGTCACTGTGCCTGCGATCGAAGCGGTCTGCGCCAGCGCGAACGTGGCGGTCAGCACCAGAACCATGCTCACCAAAAAGAATCTCAGCCTATTCATCGTTCCTCCTCGTAGCGTCCCGTTCCGCTTCGACTCGCGACCAGCAACCTGTGTCGTCCCCTTGGAGTGATAAACAAAAGCCTAAACATTGCTGGGAACGCGAACTGATCGGTACTTTACAACAGGGTTATTGTGAAATTGTAAGGGCAATTGGCTGACCAGTTCGGATGTCTATGTGAAGTGATTTATTCTAAATGTCTTAGCTATCTGGCAGGAACCTGCAAATACACCAGTACTTCGGTCATTCTACGCAGTTATAGATAACTACCTACTGGTTTCCATATCGTGATTAGTGATCGTAGGACTCCAGGTACTCGGACTGTGTTTTGTTATGTTAAGAGGGAGCTAACACCGTGGTCGGCGGCTAAGAATTGGCTAAGAATTTAAGAATTAAGCGGCGCAAAAAAACGGGTGAGGCGCGAAGCCTCACCCGTTTCAATTGTTGTCCTCGTGCCTCTAGAAGCTCACGCGGATGCCGAACTGGAAGGCTCGCGGCGTGCCGCTGGAGAACGAGCCGGAGCCCGATCCCACGCGCAGCGGCGCCAGCGGCCCAACCGTACCGTTGATGCTGCCTGATCCTCCGGACAGGATTGGGTCGAATCCAGTGTTCCCGCCCCGTCCGATGGAAGACTGTCCAATCCGGTTGTCCCTGTTGAAAATGTTAAAGACTTCCGCGATCGGCTCGATGGAAAGCCTGTCTTTAATACTGTAGCGCCAGGAAAAACGCAGGTCGGTAGTGTAGAAGTTGGGGTTATTGACGGGGCTCACGGCGAGTGGAACTGACTCAACCACTCCACCCAGGGCCGTGAGTTGCGCCGGCGTAAACAATCCGTTGTTCACCAACACCTGGCCAGCCGGCGTCAATGTGCCGGCAACGTTGGTGTTGAAGGCATTCAATACCTGGTTCAGGTTGCCCGCATGGACCGTACGGCCGTATGCGCCGCGACCTGTGCCCGTTATCGGATCGCCACCGGTTGTATTCAGGACGCTGCCATCGCCGTTCAAATCGTTTTGGAAGATGTCGACCGCACCGCTGCCGGTGGGGAGGTACATACTCGAAGGTTCGTTGGTCTTGAACTGCGTAGTGGTTGACAGGCGGAAACCGCCCGGCAACTCGGTGAGCAGCGACACGCCCACCTGGTGCCTGCGGTCCAGGTTCGAAGGACCGTAGAACGCAGTCGGGTTATCGTTGGTCACGGCATTGTCCAGAAAGTCCTGATCCAGGGAGCTAGTCTTGAAACTCGACAACGCATAGGTTACGTTGGCGTTGGTGTTGCGGAACGGCCCCCAGGTACCGACCTTGCCTGTGAGCTGCATCTGCAGGCCCTGATAACGTGAGAGCCCATTCGGCTCGATGACCGTCATCTGGCGGAAATTCCGGTTGGTTCCGCCGAAAGCGAAGCCATCCACACCCGACCCTGCGCCCAAACCATTGTTGGCGAAGTCGTCGATTACCGCGCCCGCGGCAATGGCACAATCCACGTTCGCAGAGTTGGTGCCCGCAGCGCAGCCGAACTCGGAGAACGTGGCATTCATCGCCGCCTGACCCGTCGGCAGGTCGAAGGTGTTGGCCGCGCCCACCCGGTTGCGATCTACCAGCATGCCGAAATGCACGCCGCGATTCATTACGTAATCCACGTTCAGAACCAGGCCCGGCTTGATCTCCTGCTGAATCCCGACGTTGATCTGGGCTCCGTAGGGAGACGTGTAATGCGGATCGATAATACTGACTCCGCCGAAGGCGCCGAGGTCATTGTTAAACTTCGGAACAGCTCCCGGGGGAGGCCAGTTCGCCGCCAGTTGGGCGCTGGCAGCCTGCAGCAGGCTCTGCGCCTGCAAGGCAAAGGGAATTACGTTACCAATGGCCGCGCCGAAGCAATCGTTGTTCGCCAAGCCGACGCATTGGGTCGAGAAATTGAACAGCTGAGAGCCGTCTCTCGGATCGATAACGAAGGGTTGGCTGGTCACCGGATTTGGAGTGTCGTTGCCCAGTCCAGGCGGCAAATTCTCAGCCCGGTCAAACAGCAGGTTGTTGAAGATGTTGGTTTCGTAGTAGAGACCCCCACCACCGCGGATTACGGTCTTGCCGGTCCCGTTAACATCCCAGGCAAAGCCCAGCTGTGGCGCCAGGCGCTCCTTGTCATTCCGGGGCTTGCCGCCCAGTTCCGGATCGAACGTGCTGATCAGCGGTGCACGAGCCAAGTCGGCATTTGACAGACCATCGTCAAAGTCATAGCGCAGGCCGCCGTTGAGGGTGAAGTTCCTGCTGACCTTCCAGGTGTCGTGCCCGTAAAACCCGATGCGATTGTTGGTGAACCCGCCGTGTTTGAAACCGAGCGCGGGCTTTTCGCTTCCCGCACCCAGACCGTTGCCCAAGAAGATGCTGTTGACGCTGTAGTTAAGAGGGTCGCTGGCTCCGTTGGCGTCGAAGGGAACCGCGGCGACTCCCTTACTAAACCGCGCAGCGACCCGGGGCCCCAGGCCGAAGAACGAGGCAAATCCTGCTTCATCAATGCGGTTGTATTCCGCGCCAAACTGGATGGTGTGATGCCCTTTGACCCAACTGGCGTCGTACTTGGTTTGACGGTTCTGTTGATATGTACTCTGCGGAGCGTTGGCATTGGGGCCGATTACGAATCCGCCCAAACCCGTGACGTTAACCTGCACCGGCAAGACCGGAGTCCCCGCCAGCTTGTTCGCATCCACGATGCCATTGATGAACTTCAGGAAGCTGAAGCGCACCCCATGGACCCACGCCCCGGAACCGTAGTCCCAGCCCACGGCGTGCGAGTTCGCGCTGTTGGAGTTTCCGAATGCGGAAAGTCCGACGCCCCCGAAACCGGTCACGCCAATGTTGTCGTCGTGGTTGAAGCGGTAGAACAACTTCATCTTGTTGGTCAGGTTGAAGTCGGTGCGGGCTCCGCCCATGTGTTCGTTCACCGGCACGCTAAAGGATCCGGTGAATTGCGGAAATGGCCCGACCCTGGTTGTGTTCGCTCCCACTTGCTGGAGCTTCTCGTATTCCGCTTCCCAGAACCACTTGTTCTTGATGAACGGTCCGCCTAGCCGGCCGCCGTAGTTATCGCGGCTGAAGGGTGGTTTCGCAGTACCTGTGGTAATAATTGGCGCGTTGTTGGCGGCAAACTCCGAGCGCCGGAAAAATCCGAAGCCCGAGCCGTGCAAGCTGTTGGTCCCGCTCTTGGTGAGAATGTTGACTGCACCGGAAGACGTAAGGTCAGTGCTGACGTCCAGCGAAGACTGCTGAATTCCAAACTCCTGCACCGACTCGTTAGTCAGGTTCATCACGGTGGTGCCAACGGTCTCGTCTGTGATATCTACGCCATCGACCTGGATACGGGTCGAGCGCCCGGAGCGCCCGCCAACTGAAACACCCGTCATCTGGTTCTTGGTGGGATCGAAGAGTCCGCCATCCACCACCTGCACCCCCGGCGCGAGTTGCGCCAGGTCTAGAAAGTTGCGGCCATTCAGGGGAAGATTATCAATCAGGCTTGAAGTAACCACGCCCTGGACCGTGGATTTCGTCGTATCCACGGTTACGGCCTCGGCTTGCACCATGACCTCGGTGGCGATCGCACCCAGTTCCAGCCTCAGCACCAGATTCGAGACCACGCCGACCCGGATCGTCATTACCGTGGAAGCGGTCTTGAAACCCTCATGCTGTACGCTGATGCGATAGTCGCCCGGAGCCAGATCCGGAATCACGACGTTACCGTCCCCTCCCGACTTCAGTTCAATAGAGATGCCTTTCTCCTTGCTGGTCACAGTGGCCCGCGCATCCGGCACTGCCGCCCCGGAGGGATCCAGAATCTCGACAATCGCTGAACCCGTAAGACGTTGGGCGAAAAGGCTGGTGGCAGGAGCCAGTACGAACATGGCTCCCAGTAGGGTCAAAAATGTTGCGAACAAGATTTTTCGCATTTTGTTACTCTCCTATCAAGAACGCACTCTCTCCGAGTACAACCTGCCTGGATCAAAATTCGACTGAGGGCGCTTTAGTGCGGGTCTGGGATAACATTTTCACGGAAGACACACGCTGTCGCTTGACAGTAAAGCACGCTAGTCTCCAAAACACTTCACTCATAACACCTTGATTTTCAGTACATTGTGTATTTCTCCGGGCTTAATTACTGAAAACGAGAGATCACCTCCCTCGCCTCTATGAATTTTCATATGGTGGCTGGATACCGGCTGGAACGGGCGGTATCTGTGGCAAAATGCTCGCGGTGCTGCCTGACAACCTCGGCCACGGAATTGCGCTATTCAATCGCGCGGATTTTTTTGACGCTCATGAGGCGCTCGAGGACATCTGGAGAGCCGCGCCCGGACCGGAGAAGAAGTTTCTGCAAGGCCTGATTCAAGTTGCGGTCGCGCTTTACCACCACGGAAACGGGAATGTAATCGGTGCGCGGTCCGTCCTGAGACGCGGTTTTCGGAACCTGTCCCGCTACCCGGAGGGATTTGCCGGCATCCATTTAGCTGGTCTGCTGAATTCGATTTCTGATTGGCAGCGCGCCCTTGACGAAGGAACGCCGGTGCCCGCGTTGCCGAAGATTGAAAAGCAGTCGTCAGTCGTCGGCCGTCGGTCGTCAGGAAAAACTGGGTGAAGCGGACTTCAGGCGTCGGACGACAGGCGCCAGGGAACCGTTTCTGACACTAGATTGCACGCGGGCATGACGCAAAAGGCAGGTTTCCTCTGACGACCGACGACTGCTTCCCGACGACTGCTTCACCGCCTCTTTTTCTTTTTCCTGACGACTGAGGACTGGCGACTGACGACGTCTTTCTCTTCGCCCGGCGCCATCACGCGACGCACAATCGGTGTGTTCAGCTTGTATTTGCGCTCGGTCACGGTTCCGGCATCGTCTTTCACCCGCAGCACAAACCCCGGCAACTTACCTTCTTTCCCGAAGTCTTCCTCTGACACCGTCACCGGAAGCACGCCGTTGAGATTGCGTTCGCGGTAGGCGGTCTCATAACGATGCCGTTTGACGTTCCAGGTGAAGACGCGAATCTGGTTATAGTCGAAAGGCATGCCGTCCTTGTTCTCGGTGAGCAGCACCAGGTATTGCGGAACTTTCTTGTCGGCGTCCGTCACCTGGTCCAGTACGAATGACGCAACCGGGCGCTGGCCTTCCGCGTACTGCGCGATTTCAAGCGGAATATCGACGTCCAGCATGCGCCCCAGGACCCAACCTACATGCCCGGCCTCGTCGCGTATGAGCCACCAATCTTCCAGGGCCGGCGTGGCTGCGACAGCGGGTTGTCCCTCCTTTGCCGCGGTCGGGGTCTTGGCAGCAGCGCCAGCGGGTAGAGGCTTCTCGCTGCTGGCACGCTTCAGGAGCGCCAGCTTCGCGCCTTGTTCTATCTGGTAGAGATGCTCGGCATCGCGCTCCGGCTCGAGGTGAATGTTGGTCTGGTTGTGTGCGATCGCGGTCGCCTGAACCGGATCGTTGCTCACCTGTTGAGTGAGTTTTTGAAAAGCGTCATAGGTTTGCTGGCTCACCAGGTAGCGCTGTTCCAGCCATCCCTCGGCCCCGGTGGAGGTCCGCACCCGCGCGAAGCGGCGGTCTCGCCCCAATATCTGTACCGCCTCACCGTTTTTTACCGTTCCGGTTTTGCTGTACACGGCAGCCACCTGGTCGCGCAGAAACGCCTGCGGGACGGAAACATAGGCGATCTCCTGCTTGCCGCGGCTGCGTTTGCAACCGGAAAACAGGACCGTTACCAGGACGAGCAGCAGGCAGATTTTGAGGCTACGGCTCACGGGGACAATATTAGCAGTCGTTGGTTTATCGGTCGTTGGTCATCGGTCGTCGGTCGTTGGTCTTTGGCCGTTCATCTCGTTTCAGGACAGCCGGGAGGACACGACTTCAGTCGTGCCGCAACGCCGCCAGAGGCAGCGGCTTGAGCCGCTGCGGTTCGCCGTCTGGTCCGACCACGCTGAATCTGGATCCGCTCACTTTCGAAGGAAATTCCAGTTGGTTTTGGCGCCCTGCACCCGTCATTGCACGGTGATGGTCAAGGGACTGCTATTGATCCCGCTAAGACTGGCAGTGACGTTGGTAGTCGCACCGGAAGTGGCGGTGGAAAGCACAGCGCCGCTACCGTTCGAGATGGTTGCGATAACCGCCGTGTTGCTGCTGGTCCAGGTGACCAGGTTAGTGATGTCCTGTTGCTGGGAGCTGCCGGTAAAGGTTCCCATCGCGGTGAACACCACGGTCTGGCCCGCGGCAGGATTCGGGGTAGTGGTGCTGATGGTGATCGCGGTCAACGGTCCGGTGTTTACCGTGATCGTGGAGGTAGCCGTGACCGTTCCGGAAGTGGCGGTAATGGTTGCAGTCCCCGGCGGGTTCGAGATGGTTGACGCTGCGGTAACCAGGCCCCCGGTACTAACCGTGGCCACCGCCGAAGCAGATGTGCTCCAGGTAGCGCTTCCCGTCAGATTGTTGGTGCTGCCGTCATCATAAGTGCCGGTCGCAGTCAGTTGCTGGGTCTGACCCTGGATGAGTGATACCGAAGTCGGTGCAACAGTCAGTGATGTAAGCGTGGGATTCACGAAGAAGCCGCGACACCCGGTCGCCAGAGCCAACGTCAAAAGCGGTGCAAACGCAGCCAAAAGTCGGAGTTTCCGAATGAAACCAGGCATTTTAAAGGAGTCCCGGCAGACGCACCTTGTTGGAATCGTCCGCAAGTGGCGTAAAGGAATTGTAGCAGAGGAAGGTTTTAGCCAGAATGCGCAGGTGTACTTCCGGGTGCACGAAAGTTCTAACCTGAGCCGGGGTTACTTGTTTGTCAGCGGGCTTTTTGGGGGCGCTGACCGCACCAATCCGTGGAAGAGACCGCGCGCAGGCCAGCGCGACCCTCTGCTAGAGTCTTCTCATATCATGGCAGTGAAAAAGTTCTTCGTTTCTCTCCCCACCCGCGGCCTCCTGTTGATCTTTTTATCTCCAGCGGCAGTCTGCCAGGGCCAGTACAAACACGATCCGCTCAAACAGGATCTGCGCACTCAGGCTGAAGTGGGGAAAGCACAGGCTCCGACGCACCCGAGTGCCGCGCCGTTGCGCGCTCCGAAACTGTGCGCCGCGTGCGTCGGTGCGCACATGGAGTTTCTGGCTTCTGACGCACTGCGCGGGCGTGGCAGCGCTACCGCCGACGAACTGATTGCGGCCACCTATGCCGCCTCTCAACTGCGTGCCTACGGAATCGCTCCCGCCGGAGATCACGGTGGCTACATACAGCGGGCGGTGTTGCAGCAGCCCAAGCTGACCGCTCCCCCGCAACTGACGTTTACGCAGCCCGGCGCCGGAGCCCAGGCCATCTGGACCTACGGCAAGGAGTTCACGATTCTTAGTCTCTCAAGTGCTCACTTCTCCGGTCCGTTGCGGGTGATTGACGTTGATCAGAACGAACCAAGGGCCTCAGAGTCCGTGGTCCTGATTCGTGGAAGCGATCGGCGTAAGTTGCGAGCCAGAGCGCTTTCCCTGGCTGCGGCGGGAGCCGTGGCGGTAATCCTGACCGCGAGCCCGGAACACGCCGCCCAGTTCCAGCAAAAAGGCAGCCGGTTGCCCGAGCTGCCGCCGAACCTCGAAGGCCAGCACGTTTCCGGTTTGGGAGGTGGCGTCAATCTGCTCGAGATCACTCCCGATGGCGAGAAGGTCCTTGAAGCCCTTCCTGAAAACACAACTCTGACTTTCGCCGCAACGTCGAGCTCAGAAACCAAGTACACATGGAACGCCGTCGGCATCCTGCAGGGCAGCGATGCCAGCTTGCAACATAAGGCGGTGCTGCTCTCGGCGCATCTGGATCATCTCGGCATCGGACCTGCGGTGAACGGAGACGAGATTTATAACGGCGCCGATGACGACGCTTCCGGCGTCACCACGGTGCTGGAGCTGGCGCGCGTGCTGGGAGCGGGGCCCAGGCCCAGACGCACCGTGATCTTCGCGTTGTTCGGCAGCGAAGAGACCGGTGGCTTAGGATCAGAATACTTCCGGCAGCATCCGCCGCTGCCCCTGAAAGAAATCGCCGCCAACCTGGAATTCGAAATGCTGGGACGCGCCGACGCAGCGGTGCGACCTGACGAGGTGTGGCTTACGGGATGGGAACGATCCAACCTGGGCCCGATGCTGGCCGGCCACGGCGCTCACCTGGTGGGCGACCCGCATCCCGGGCAGAATTTCTTTGCCCGCTCCGACAACTACGTGCTGGCGAAGCAAGGCGTGGTGGCGCAGACCATTTCCAGCTACGGATTGCACCGCGACTACCATCAGCCCAGCGATGATCTCGCCCACATCGATTTCAAGCACCTGGACGCGGCCATCGGCTCGCTGCTGCAACCGGTCCAGTGGCTGGCGAATTCTTCTTTTATTCCGAAATGGAATGAGGGGGGAGAGCCGTAGATCGGTCGTTGGTCTTCAGGCGTCAGTCTTCAGCCAGAAAAATCTACGTCTTCTCGACGCTTGAGTTGGTTTGGCTGAAGACTGAAGACCGACGACTGACGACTAGTTCGTTCTTTTCGCCTTAGCGATTTTCTCGTCGATCGGTTTGCGGCCGGCGAAGCCTTCGGTGGTGCTGTGCCAGTGCGCAATCCCCTTTTCGCCCAGCTTCCAGCAGAGCAGCAGGGTGCGGCCTTCCACCTCGCAGGGAAAATCGAGCAGACCGATATCGAGGTCTTTCACCTGGACCCCGGTGGCATCAATTTCGGCCAGGGTGTCCTTCACACGTTGAATGGTCTTCTCGCGCTCTGCCTTGCGACGCGCCATGTGGACAATGTTCACCAGCAACCCTCCGCTGAGAAAAACGCGATGGGCAAGTTCCTGGAGTTCGGTGTCGACAGCTTCAATCAGTTTCTTGCCGTCAATGGCGGTGCGCAGGAGCGACTCTAAAACCGGTAAAAGGCTTTCGGCTTCCTGGAGAGTAAAACTTCGGTCAGCCATAGAGGTATACGGCTATTCTAATCCATCGGGCAACGGACTTGTAGCGCCGCCGTCCCGGCGACCGCTCTGCGGGCGTCCCGCCCGAGGTGTCGAGGCGAAGGGCAGGGCTTACTTTGAGCGACGAGGCCGCGAAAAGAGCGGTCACGTAGATAAAGCACAGAAAGGCCCGCCGAGCTGTGCTCGGCCCGTCCGGGTCTGAGACCCGGACCCACACGGACTTTGTCTTTGCCAACGACCAACGGCCAACGACCAACGACCGCTACTAAGCAATCTCCAGCATCCGGTCGAGCGCCACTCGCGCCCAGTGCTTCACGTCGTTTTTCACTTTGATCTGGTTCACGACGTTTCCCTCCACCAGGTTCTCCAGTACCCAGCACAGATGTTGCGGTGAGATGCGGAACATGGTGGTGCACAGGCATCCGGAATCGTCGAGCGTGATGACCTTCTTCCCTTCCGCGGCAAACTCTCTGCCCATGCGGTTGACCAGGTGAATTTCCGTGCCCACGGCGAACATCGTGCCCGACGGCGCCTCCTTGATCATCTTCAGCAGGCCCTCGGTCGAGCCGATGCCGTCAGCCTTCTGGCAGACTTCCCAGCGGCACTCGGGATGCACGATCACGCGAATGCCGGGATATTTCGCGCGCACTTTGTCCACATGTTCCGGCAGAAAGCGTTGATGCACCGAGCAATGGCCCTTCCACAAAATTACCTTCGCTGCACGCAACCGTTCCGGCGTGACCCCGCCGTTGATCATGTACGGATCCCACACCACCATTTCGTTCAGCGGGATGCCCATACGGTAGCCGGTGTTGCGGCCCAGATGCTGGTCGGGCAGAAAAAGAATTTTCGGATTCCTGGCGAAGGCCCAGTTAAATGCGCCCGGCGCATTCGAAGAGGTGCAGACCACTCCGCCGCGCTCTCCGCAGAAGGCCTTGATCGCAGCCGTGGAATTCATATACGTGATCGGCGTGATGCCCTGGCCCGCATCATCCGTCAGGCCCGCTTTGACCAACTGCTCCCAGCAATCCTCTACCTGGGTAATTTCGGCCATGTCGGCCATGGAGCAGCCGGCGTTGAGATCGGGAAGAATTGTCACCTGCCCGGGATGGCTGAGAATGTCGGCACTTTCCGCCATGAAATGCACACCACAAAACACGATGTACTTGCCCGCAGCCGCCGCGGCCTGCTGCGAGAGCTTGTAAGAGTCGCCGCGTAAATCGGCGAAGCGGATGACTTCATCGCGCTGGTAGTGATGTCCAAGGATGACGCAATCCCGGCCCAATGCCTCACGGGCCGCGGCAATGCGCTCATCCATGGTGTGGTCGGGAAGAACGAGATAATTTTCCAAACTGCAAACAGGTGCCGCAGTAGCCATGTTCGGTCACGCTTTCAGCTCCAAGCACGGGCACGCGCCAATTGCGCAGGTTGCTCGAACTGGAACGGGGATGTTGAAAGCCTCTCAGCGGCTCCAGTCGGTTCGCTGCTCGCCTGAACGAGCCCAACCGGCGGGGATGTTGAAGCCACTTATTGCTTGTACAACTACTTGGATGCTCAGCGGCAGCGAAAGTGCCGCTTTTTTTCGTACCCGCGAGTAACCACCCGCAGGTAACTGAGCAACCGTGGTTATTGTGCACTTTAGTGCCAGGGAGTGCAAGTTTGGACGCCGGGCGTCGGACCTCGGAGTTTGGATTTCGCTGCGCACTCGATGGCGAGAACGGGGGGCTGAGGCCTGAGGTCTGAGGTCCGACGTCCAAAGCCTGAGGTCCATGGTCTGAGGTCCGAGGTCCGAGGCCTGACCCCTCTATCCCCCGATATGCACCATTGTCCGCGACGCAGGCACGAAATCCGGCTCGCCGATATGATGGCGCTCTTCTTTCTTCTGGATCACGCCACGGATAAATTCCGCCAGCTCTTCATCCGAAGCGCCGCGACGCATCTGGCCGTGCAGATCGTGGTCCCAGACCGAGAACAGGCAGGTCCGAATCTTGCCGTCGGAGGTGATGCGAATGCGGCTGCAGTGTCCGCAGAAAGGATGGGAGACCGGCGCGATGATGCCGATTTCACCGATGCCATCTTCGAAGCGGTAGCGGCGGGCGGTCTCGCTGCGCGCATGCGGGATTTCCACCAGCGGCCGGTAGTCGCCCATGCGTTGCAGGATTTCGTCCAGCGTAACCACAGTGTTCGGAGACCAGACACGGTCTTCCTCCAGCGGCATGAATTCGATAAAACGCACGACCACGCCTTCTTCGCGCGCAAACATGCCGAAGGGAATGATCTGATCTTCGTTGAAGCCGCGCATCAGCACGCAATTGACCTTGACTGGCCACAAGCCGACGCGCCGCGAAGCGCGGATGCCGGCCAGTACATTGTCATATCCATCCGGCACCCGGGTGATGCGGGCGAAGCGGTCGGGGTCGACCGCATCCATGCTCACCGTTACGCGGCATAGGCCGGCATCTTTGAGCGGCTTGGCCATGTCAGCCAGCAGATGACCGTTGGTGGTCACTGCGATGTCCAGATCTTCGCCGCCCGTAGTGGGCAGCTTGGCCAGTTCACGGATGAAATCCACCACGCCCTTGCGCAGCAGCGGCTCTCCGCCGGTAATGCGAACTTTCTGGATGCCCAGCGTAGTCAGCACGCGGGCCATGCGCAGGTACTCGGCAAAGGGCAGGTCGCCGTACAGTGCACCCTCGTTCCCGGTTCGGCAATAGACGCACTTGTAGTTGCAGCGATCGGTAACCGAGATTCGCAGATCGGTAATGGGGCGGCCGAATTTGTCGGAAAGCAGCATTCAGCACTCTGCATTCAGCACTCAGGAACCTAGGGACTTGGTTAGTACCCAGCAAAGGCCTCTGGTGGCTGAATGCTGAGTGTTGACGGCTGAGTGCTCTTGGGAAGGGAAGCAGGCAGGGGCAAAAATCCCGGCAGCCGTTTCCTTTCCAATGGTCCTTGCAAGGACCGGGAGGCTCGGGCGTTTCCACCCACACCCTCGGAGTCAGTTTTTCTTTGCGAACTTTGCGCTGTCTCAGCGATCTTTGCGGTTTAGAGCTTTTGACCGCAAAGGTCGCAAAGAAAACCACTCCACGCCGCCGCGGCCGGGGTATACCCGCAGGCCGGGACGGTCGGAAACTCAACGCCATTATAGATGCACACAAGGCCCGCATGGGTGAAATCGCTGCGGGATATTCTGAAAGAGATGAATTCAGGGATTGGTGGCCAGCGCCTTGGCAATGGCCCCTTCCGCCAGGGGAGCCATGATCTTGAATCCGGCCGGATTCGGGTGAAGCCCGTCGTCCGCCAGATCGCGTTTCAGGAGGCCCTTGTCATCCACCATCGCACTGAAATAGTCGAGATACAGGTGCCCATTCGCGGCACAGTAGTCCTTGAGCCAGCCATTCAGTTCCAGAATTTTCTGGGGCGATCGCTGCGCGTAGAAGTCCTGCGACTTGGGGGTGTAGTTGTGTACCGGAAGGACTGAGGAGAAGATGACACGAATGCGATGCGCGCGCGCCAGCTCCGCAATCGAAGCGTAGTCTGCCTCAATGGTTTGCAGCGACATGGGCCCGGTATTGCCCGCGATGTCATTGGTTCCCGCCAGAATGACGACCGCTTTGGGATGCAGATCGATCACATCCTGGCGGAAACGGACCAGCATCTGCGGGGTGGTCTGGCCGCCGATGCCGCGGTTGAGGTAGGGCTTGCCGGGGAAATAGTCTTCCAGCTTCCAGATATCGGTGATCGAATCGCCGAAGAATACGACCCGGTTTTCATCCGCAACCGGGGCTTTCAAAGCGGCGTTGGCGTCGCGATAGCGCGCCAGCTGGCCGAAGTCGTCGGTGAAGACCGCGATGCGAGAGGCCCGGTACTGGTCCAGGCCCGCAAAACCGGTGGTGGGGATGGCGGGTTGCTGGGCCAAGGCACCAATGCACGCAATCAGCATTACCCCGATCAGACTGATACGGAACATGTGATCTCCTTACTATCCTCAGGAAGGACAACCTTCCTTCGATTGATCCGTGAAAATCCGCGTAAATCAGTGGCTAAGAAGTTGTTTTGGTTTCCCTACATGCCATCGTAGTTTGGCCCGCCGCCGCCCTCCGGTGGCACCCAGGTGATGATCTGGTACGGGTCGGCGATGTCGCAGGTCTTGCAGTGTACGCAGTTTGACGGATTCAGGCTGATGCGTTTTCCGTTCGGCTGGCTGGCATCATCGACCATTTCATAAACGTTCGCGGGGCAGAAATTCTGGCACGGGCTGCCGAATTCTTTTATGCAGCGGGTGTTGCAGACGTCGGTGTCGTGAATGACCAGGTGCGCGGGCTGGTCTTCTTCATGCTTGGTGCCGGAGTGGTAGAGGTCGGTGAGTTTGTCGAAGGTGAGCTTGCCATCGCCTTTGGCCGGGCCGATCAGTTGAGCTTCGGCGCCTCCGTCGGCGGGCAGTTCGGCCAGTTTCTTCAGGTGCTGATATCCCGCAGTCGAGGGATAACGGGCGCGCAAGCCGCGTCCTCCGGTGAACTGCTGAATACCGGCGTTGATCATTCCCCGCCAGAGTCCATGTTCGAAACCCTGATGGAAGTTGCGGACTTTCCAGAGCTCATCTTTGATCCAGCTCGATTCCACTCTCTTCTGAAAATCGCTTAACGTAGCGACCGAAAAATCATTTTTCTTCAGCGCCTCGAACGCAGTTTCTGCAGCCAGCATGCCGCTCTTGATCGCGAGATGAATGCCTTTGAGCCGCTGCGAATTCAGAAAACCGGCGGAGTCGCCGAGGATCATCCAGCCGTTACCCGCAACTGGCGGAATCGACCACCAGCCGCCATAGGGCAACGATTTCGCGCCGTACCGGATCATCTTCCCGCCTTCGAGCAACCTTGCCACCAGCGGATGGCGCTTGAACTGTTGCAACACGCGTTGCGGATCGAGGCGCGGATCGGGGTAGTCGAGCCCGGTGACGAAGCCGAGCGAGACGACGTTGTCTTTGCCGCCATAAATCCAGGCCCCGCCATATTCTTTCGTGGTGAGCGGCCAGCCCATGGTGTAGATGACTTCGCCGGGCGCAATGCGGCCCGCGGGCACTTCCCACAATTCTTTGATTCCCTGCCCGTAGGTCTGCGGGTTGCGGTCACGATCAAGAGCAAAGCGCGCGATGAGCTGCTTGGTCAGCGAGCCGCGCGTGCCTTCGGCAAGAATGACTACCTTGGCTTGCAGATCGTAGCCCGGCTCAAAGTTCGATTTGGGCTGGTTCTGCTTGTCCACACCCTTGTCGTCGGTGCGAACGCCAGTGACGCGGTCGCCATCTTTTTCGCCGTCGAAGAGCAGTTCCGACCCGGCGAATCCGGTAAAGATGGTGATGCCGGTTTCTTCCACCTTGCCGCCCACCCACTTCACAAACCGGTTCAGCGAAATCACGTAATTGCCATGATCGCGCAATGGCGGCGGCGTGATGGGGAACTTGAACTTACCTTTCTCGGTGAGAAAGTAAACCGCTTCTTTCGTGACTTCGGCATCCAGCGGCGCTTCCTTTTCGAATCCCGGAAGAAGTTCGCGCATGGAACGGGGATCGAGCAGCGCCCCGGAAAGACAATGTTGGCCTATCTCGCGAGCCTTCTCGAGCACGTAGATATTTTCTTTGCTGTGCTGCGAGTCAGGATGCTGGGCATTGTGCTGATCGATGAGCTGCGAGAGCCGCAGCGCACAAGCCATACCCGCAGGCCCACCGCCGACGATGACAACATCGGCAGGCATCTGCGGGCGTTCAATGCCAGTGAGGGGTTTGCGGAAAACTAACATAAGTAAAACCTGGCCGTGGATTTACACGGATTCCACGGATAAAACAATTTGGACATTCGATTGATCCGTGCGAATCCGTGTGATCCGTGCCTGACTTTACGCTCCTGCCTTGGCTTTCTTCACTTCTTCGATCAAAGGCGGCACGATGTCGAACAGATTTCCCACCACGGCATAGTCAGCAATCTCGAAAATCGGCGCTTCGGAATCTTTGTTGACCGCGATGATGGTGCGGGCGCCCTTCATGCCGACGATGTGCTGAATCGCACCGCTGATTCCCAGCGCAAGATACAGCTTGGGCGCAACTGTCTGTCCCGACGATCCGATCTGGCGATCCATGGGGAGCCATCCCGAGTCGCAGATGGGACGCGAGGCTGCGAGTTCGCCGCCCAGCGCCTCGGCCAGCTGCTTGGCCAGTTCGATGTTCTTTTGCTCCTTGATGCCGCGGCCGACTGACACGATGATTTCGGCTTGCGTCAGGTCCACCGCCTGCTTGGCTTCTTTGAAGACTTCCTGCGGCTGGTTGCGAATCGTGCCTTCTGCGATTTCAACTTTGACGGTTTCGACCGGCGCGGGGGCAGCACCGGCCTCGACCTTGTCGCCGCGAAACGCTCCGTTCTGGAAGGTCACAAACCAGGGCGCGTCGCAGGTAAAGCTCACATCGGCGGCCAATTTGCCCTGAAACATCTGGCGGGTGAAGGAGAGCTTGTCGCCTTCCTTCTTGTAACCGATGCAATCGCTGATTGCAGTGCGCGCCAATGCCGTGGCCAGCTTGGGCACAAAATCGCGCACCTGGTAAGTATGCGGCATCAGCACCAGCTTGGGCTGCTTCGACGCGATGAACTGTTTGAGTCCCGCGGTGAACGTGTCGGGAGTATAGGGTTCGAGTTGGGGCGATTCGATGGCGTAAACCTTCGCTACTTTTTTTCCGGCAATTTCCTGTGCGAAGTTTGTGACACCGCTGCCCACGACCGCAGCCTCGAGCGTCCAGCCGGTTTCAGCGGCCAGGGCTTGTCCAGCGGTCAGCGTTTCCCAGGACACGCGGTTTATTTTTCCTTCGCGTTGTTCGACGATTACTAGAATTGTGTCAGGCATTGTTTGACTTCTCGGGTCTTACGTTCCAACACTTGGATTTCACAACCCAGTTGTCAGATTTGAGTTCCGGGTTCTCAGCTAGGACTACAGCACGCGCACTTCGTTGCGCAGTTTTTCTACCAGCTTCTTTGCCACTTCGCCCGGCGGACCTTCCAGAAATTCCGTGTTCTTGGTTTTCTGGGGAACGTAGAGGCGTTCGATCTTCTGTATGTTGGCGCTGATTGCCGACTGCACTTCGGACATCGCGACTTTTCGCAGGGGCTTGTTCTTCGCCTGCTTGATCCCGATCAGCGTGGCATAGCGCAACTTGTTGATGCCGGACTGGATGGTGAGCACAGCCGGCAGCGGCATATCCACGAACTGGAAATAACCTGCTTCGAGCTCGCGCTTGACCCTGATTCCGCCATCCGTCTTTTCGATCTGCATGATGATGGTGGCGTGCGGCCAGCCTAGCAGTTCCGCCAGGATTACACCGGTTTGGGCATAGCCGTAGTCGTCGGACTGCAGCCCAGTGAAGATGAGATCAAACTTCTCGTCTTTGATGGCGGCGGCAAAAACACGGGCGGTGTTGAGTGCATCCAGGCCGACGAAAGCGTTGTCTTCAAGATGGATGGCACGATCGGCGCCCTTGGCCAGGGCTTCGCGCAAAACCTGTTGCGCCCGCGCCGGACCAGCGGTGATCACCACTACTTCGCCGGTATGCTTCTCTTTTTGACGGAGGGCCTCTTCGAGCGCGAAAGCGTCGGGTTCGTTGACTTCGTAAGAAACGTCTTCCCGGATCCAGGTACCGGCCTCATTCAGCTTGAGCGGCGCATCCTTCTGCGGCACCTGTTTCATGCAGACCAGAATCTTCATGCAGTCACCTGAGCAAACGGATTAGTATAAATGAGAAGTGGCAGTCAGCACTCGGCATTCGGTCCGAACCGCGCGGTGGCGCTTACCAAGGCTCATGCTGGCTGAATGCTGAAGGCTGAGTGCTGAAGGCTACTCCGTGAAGACCACGGACTGAACCCCAGAGATTTCGAAGCGCTTGCGGCAACGCATGTTCTTGCAAGCCATCATATCGTCTTTGCGCAGCATATAAGAACGGGCTTTGGCGAAGCGGGCGCGATCGCGCTCGTCGCCGCGTCCGGGCAACTGCCGCTTCTTGGTGCGGACGATCCAGGTAACTTCATATTCCGCGGGTTGATGGCAATGCGGACAGTTCAGCGTTGCCATCTTCTTTTCGGGACGTTCGTCGAAAAAATCTCGCTCTTCCATGATCAGGTGGCGGTCCGTGGGCAGGCGGTGGGGAAGACTCGCCAGCACGACTCAATTATTGCAGCTTTGCCGCTTACAAGCTATGGCAAGATGTATCCGATGGCGAAGAAGAAGCGCAAGCCCAAGAAGTTCAGTGCAGTCGACGCGGTGAAAGCGATGGCACGGGCGCAGATCGGCACGCCTCCGGCAGGACGGGTCGTACCCGATCGCAGGGAAAAGAAAACGGGCAAACATAAACCGACACTGGGGAAAATGCTGGAGCAAGAGCAGGAATGAAAACTACGGCGCCGGCAACGGGATCTTCCCCTGAATCCCCTGGCCCTCAATGATTGTGTAGATGAAGTCCGCGGGAATTTCACGCAAAACTTCTACTTTGCCGTCCGGCCATCTGATCTCCACTTCGGTCATCTTCGATTCTGCGCCGAGACCAAAGTGCAATCGGGGATCATTCTGCGAGAGGTAGCTGCCTCCTGCTCGAACTTCGCCAAACTGCGCCAGCTTCCCGGCTTTCACCGTCACCCGGGCGCCGATCGCGGCCTTGTTGCTCTTTACGCCCGTCCCCACCAGCTTGAACAGCACCCGATGATTGCCGCTTCCACCCTGGTTCAGCAGCAGGGTAGGCGGCGCCCCCACATTCACCAGCACGACGTCGACATTTCCGTCATTGTTAAGATCCCCGAAAGCCGCGCCTCGCCGGCTTTCCGCAGGCATTCCTGCCAGCGCACTCGACACATCCTGGAAGGTTCCGTCGCGGTTGTTGCGGAACAACTGGATGGGCTGGCGGTAGGTCATGCCGCCGGGGACCGAGTCCACCTGCGGGTAAACGTGCCCGTTGGCGATGAAAATATCCAGCCAGCCGTTGTTGTCCATATCGAAAAAAGCGGTTCCCCACCCCACCATAAGAAAAGTGGGTTGCGCGATTTTTGCGGGCCAGCTCACATCAGCAAATCCATCTCTCCCCTGGTTGCGGTACAGGGTATCGGGCTGTTCGTGGAAGTTGGTCACGAACATTGAAAGCCGGCCCTCGTGCAGATAGTCGCCCCAGTCCACGCCCATGGAGCCTTGTGCCTGGCCGTCGCCACCAAGCGCAATGCCGGCAAGCATTCCCACTTCTTCAAAGGTTCCGTCGTGTTTGTTGTGGTAGAGGTAATTGGGGCCGGCATCGTTGGCGACATATAGATCGGGCCAGCCGTCGTTGTCATAGTCGCCCCAGATCACGCCCAGTCCGTAATAGCGGTTGGAATCTTCCATTCCGGCTTTCCTGGAGACTTCTTCAAACGTGCCGTCGCCGCGATTGTGAAAGAGCAGATCCGATTCGCCGATCATCCCCCAGGGTCCGCACTGGACCAGGATTCCCTTGAAGCGGCAATTCTTCTCATCACTGCCGAACGTGGGCAGGTGGTCCATGTCGAAGTGGACGTAGCGTGAAACGTAGAGGTCTACGAATCCGTCGCGATCGTAGTCCGCCCAGGCCGCCCCCGTGCTGAAGCCGCCCGCGGCCACACCGGCTTTTTCGGTGACGTCTTCGAATTTGCAATTGCCCAGGTTGTGATAGAGCGCATTGCCGCCAAAGCCGGTGACATAGATATCCGGCAGTCCGTCGTTGTCGAAGTCGGCAACGGCGACGCCCATACCCCAACCCTTGCGTGTCAGGCCTGAGGCCTTTGTGATGTCGCTGAACTTGAAGTCTGCATCCTGGTGGTAAAGCGTTATCAGGGGGTCGCCGCCCTGGCGATAGCGATCAATCGTGGAGCCGTTCACCGTGATGATGTCGAGTTTGCCATCGTTATCGCAATCGATCAGGCCGCCGCCGCCGCTCATGGATTCCACGATGTATTTCTTTTCCGGAGTGGAGATGTGGGAGACGGTCAGACCGGCTTCTCTGGCTACGTCTTTGAACCGGGGTACGGGAAGTTGAGCCGGAGTTTTTGGCGCGGCCGTCTGGGCATACGCAAACAACGGAAGAAAGAGCCCCAGCGAAAGGAGTAAACGCATGATGGGAGAATTTCGTGATTATAGACCAGAAGCGCTGGGCGGAAGAGCAGACCTCTTCAAAAGGATGCGTCATCCCGAGTGGCCTTCAGGCCGCGAGGGATCTGGCGTGTAGCGCTGTTGCGGTGGTATTGGAACAGGGCATTCTAGGAGTAGGGGCCCTTCGACTCCATCTGCTCAGGGTGACATGGGTATGGATGACGGACTGCGCAAGATGACAGGGCGCTTTTGTAACTTTCTTTCCCACCCACACATCCACTCAGGCAGCGTGCGATACTCTTCGCAGCGCTCAGTTGGTGTGAAATGGCAAGAATCTCAGCTCTGTTATTTGTCTTGATCTTTGCGGCCTGGTTGTTTGTAGCCGCGGGGGATGCGCCGCGTCAAGAAACTTCCTCCCCGGTTCTGGTGGAACTGTTCACCTCCGAGGGTTGCTCCAGTTGTCCGCCGGCCGACGCGCTGCTGCAACAACTGGATCGCACGCAACCGGTAGCCGGTGCGCAGTTGATCGTGCTCAGCGAGCACGTGGACTACTGGAACCATATCGGCTGGACTGATCCTTACTCTTCGCGTTTTTTCAGCGATCGCCAGAGTGCCTACTCAGACCGCTTCGGTTTGAACAGCGTTTACACCCCTCAGATGGTGGTGGATGGGACGACCGAATTTGTGGGCAACGATTCGCGCCTGGCCAGCCAGACGGCTCAAAAATCTCTGGCTGTGCAGAAGATTCCGGTGCGCATCTCGGCAATCTCGCTGGATGCTCCGAATACTCTTCGGGCGCACGTGGAAGCCGATGCCCTTCCGGAAACCTCCAAGGCGCGCAAGGCGGACATCTATTTGGTGGTGGCGCTCAATCATGCCGAGTCGCAAGTGTTGCGCGGAGAAAACAGCGGCCATCGCCTGACTCACGTGGGCGTAGTGCAGAGCCTCACAAAAATCGGAAACCTGGAACCCGGCAAGAATTTCGCACAAGACGCGCAGGTCAAGCTCGATTCCAGAACCGATTTGACCAATCTGCGGGTGATTGCTTTCGTCCAACAGGCTGGTCAGCGCCAGGTGCTTGGGGCCGCGCTGGAAAAAGTGAAATAGAGCTATTGACGGATTGAAGGATTGTCGGATTTTCGAATTAAAGAATTTAAAATCCATCAATTCGAAAATTCCACAATCCGTCAATTTACACTCGCCTTCCCCCTCTCGCGCCAGCCTTCGATAATCAGGTACAGCACCGGGATGAAGAAAAGGAGCAAGCTGTCTATCGGTGTTCTGGCGCCTTCCCATGTTCGCGCCAGCCTTCAATAATCAGGTACAAGACGGGGATGAAGAACAGATTCAGCACCGTGGACATGATCATTCCGCCAAATACGGTCGTGCCCACTGAGTGACGCCCGTTCTCTCCGGAGTCGGAAGCGACGACCAGCGGGACGACGCCAAGAATGAAAGCCAGCGACGTCATCAGAATCGGCCGCAGGCGAATCGTCGCCGCTTGCACCGCCGACTCCACCAGCGGTACTCCACGTTCACGGAGCTGCTCGGCAAACTCGACGATAAGAATCGCGTTCTTGCTTGATAGCCCGACCAGCATGACCAGTCCTACCTGACAGAACACATCATTCTGCAGTCCTCGGAGCCACTGCGCGCCTAGCGCCCCGAGCAGCGCCATGGGCACAGCCAGCAGAACAATAAACGGCAGCACGAAACTTTCATATTGGGCTGAAAGCGTGAGATACACGACCAGCGTGCCCAGTCCAAATAAGATCAGCGATGTCCCGCCGGCCTGCAATTCCTCCAGCGACAGCCCAGTCCAACTAAAGGAGAATCCCTGCGGCATCTTGGCTGCGAGCTGCTCCATCGCCGCGATCGCTTGGCCTGAGCTGTATCCCGGCGCAGCTGAGCCATCAATTTCTGCGGAACGGAACAGATTGTAGTGGCTAATTACCTGTGGCGTCGTCGTTTGCATGATGCCGATCAGGTTATCAAGCGGCACCATAGCTCCACTGTCCGAGCGCACGTAAAACTGCTTCATGTCTTGCGCCTTCGATCGGAAACCCTTGTCCGCCTGCACATATACACGGTACGACCGGGCATTGAAATCAAAATCATTCACGTATGCCGAGCCCATATAGACGCCGAGTGTGTCCGTGATCTGCGACAGGGGCACGTGCAGGCTCTTCGCCTTCTCACGATCAATCGTCACCAGATACTGCGGATCATTCGCAGTAAACGGCGTATACAGGCCGACTATCTCTTTGCGCTCTCGCGACTGCTGCATCAGTCCCTGTGTGGCACCCCCCAGCTCCTCGAGTGGATGTGCCGCCTGATCCTGGACCACGAACTGAAAGCCGCCGAATGCTCCCAGACCGTTGATTGGCGGTGGCAACGTGGCAAACACGATCGCACCCGAGATCCCGAACAATTGCGGGCGAACGCGGTCCAGAATCGCCGCCGCCGTGTGGTCCCTGCCTTTGCGCTGGGCAAAAGGTCTCAGCCCCACGAAAATCAATCCTTGGTTTGCGGCCGCTCCAGAAAAACTGAAGCCCGCCACGGAAAAGGTTTCTTCGGCCTCGGGCACGCCTGCCAACACGTCCGTAACCTGCTTGTTGACCGCCTTGGTATATTCCAGCGAAGCGCCGGCTGGGGCCTGGACGACGACGATTAAATAGCCCTGATCTTCGTCCGGCACAAATCCCCGCGGCACGTGTTGCAGCAAGAAATAGGTTGCACCCAGGCCGCCGAAGAAGAGCACCACCATAGCCAGCTTGTATTGCAGAACGTAATGCAGCAGGCCGCGATAGCCGTCGGTTACGGCCCGGACGCCTTGGTCGAACTTTCGCAGCCACCACCACTTTTGCTCGTGGGGACCCGACAGAAAAATTGCCGCCAGCGCCGGTGCCAGAGTGAGTGCATTGAAGGCCGAGATGGCGATGGAAAATGCGATAGTCAACGCAAACTGGCGAAACAGGATGCCGGTCGTTCCGGGAAAGAACGCAACCGGCACAAACACCGCGACCAGCACCAGAGAGGTTGCGATAACGGCGCTGGTAATCTCGGCCGTGGCCGCGGCCGCCGCTTTGTGGGAGTCGCGCTCGCCTGCGGCGATGTGCCGCTCGATGTTCTCAATCACGACAATGGCGTCGTCGACGACCAGTCCGGTGGCGAGCGTGATGCCAAAAAGCGTTAGCGTGTTAATGGAGAAGCCGAGCAACTTTACGAATGCGAAAGTGCCGATCAGCGAGACCGGGGTAGCGATGAAGTGAATCATCGTGGTACGCCAGTCGCCGAGAAAAATGAAGATCACCAAAATGACCAGAAGGATCGCGGAACCCACCGTAAAGAGCACATCACGAATCGATTCGCTCACCGCGTCGGTGGTATCGAACGCGAGCTTGAAATGCATGCCCGGCGGAAAGCTCTTCGATAAGCGGTCGAGTTCGGCAATGGCCCGCCGGTCCACATCGAGCGCATTCGCCGTCGAGAGCTGGGTTACGCCGATTCCCACCGCATCCTGACCGTTGAATTGCAGATCGGAAGAATAGTCCTCCGCGCCCAACTCGGCCCGCCCAACGTCTCTCAAACGAACCAAAGTGCCATCGGCGTTCGTCTTAAGAATAATGTTGTCAAACTGCGCCGCCTCGCTGAGCCGACCGACTGCCCGCACGCTGACCTGATACTGTTGTCCTGAGATCGCCGGCTGCTGGCCTACCTGTCCAGCGGCGACTTCCACGTTCTGCTCCGACAGCGCACTGACGACGTCTGGTGCGGTGAGCCCGCGCCCCGCCATCCGCGCCGGATCCAGCCACAGCCGCATGGAGTATTTGCGCTCGCCGAAGATGTCTACACCAGCCACTCCTGGAATGCGCTTAAGGGCGTCCCTGACGTAGACGTCAAGGTAGTTGCTCATGAAAAGCGTGGAGTAACGATTGTTGTCGGAAATAACGGCTGCGCCGAAGACGAAGTTCTGCGAGGCTTTCGAGGTGGTGATGCCCACCGCCTTGACCGCGCCAGGAAGTCGCCCCAGCGCCGTGTTCACACGATTCTGAATATCGACGGTGGCCAGGTCGGGATCGCGGGTCAGATCAAACGTAGTGAGAATGGTGCTGGACCCGTCATTGCCGCTCGTGGAAGTCATATACTTCATGCCTTCCGCGCCGTTGATCTGTTGTTCCAGCGGAATCGTCACCGCGCTCTCTACCGTCTGCGCGCTTGCTCCGGTGTAGAAACTCGAAACTGCCACCTGTGGCGGAGCAAGATCGGGGAACTGCGCGATTGGGAGCGTGGGAATCACTGCCGCGCCCGCCAAAATAATCAGCATGGCGCAGACAGCAGCGAAAACCGGACGGCGAATGAAGAATTCAACGAACATGAGCGCCACTTAGCAGATAGCACTTGGCATTTAGCCGTCAAGTTATTGCGGACCTAGCGCGGTGCTCGACAGCCAAATGCCAGTTGCCAAGTGCTAAGTGTTTTTTCGGATGCCGAAACGCCGGAAGCCCGCAGCCCCTAACTCTGCGGAATCACCGGCGCCCCGTCCAACAGAAACTGCGTCCCGGAAACAATTACCTTATCGCCGGGCTTAATTCCTTCCTGCACTTCGTAATCATTTCCAACGGTCTGTCCAATCTTCAGGGCTTTCTGCCGGGCGACGAACGACCCTCCAGTCTGCGGTTCGGCCACGAAAGCGAAATATTGCCCGGCCAGTCTGGATACCGCCAGAATTGGTACCTGCGGACTGTGGTGGGTCCCAAACACCACCCGCGCCCGGACAAATTGCGACTGCCGCAGCGCGTCATTCCGATTCGCGATGCGCGCCTTGACCAATACGGTTTGCGTCGCGTTGTCCACCTGCGGAGAAATGAAGCTCACTTTTGTATCGGCCACGATTCTGCCCTCGCTGTCGAGTATCTGCAGGGGCAGATTCATTTTTAGTTGGCCTGAATGCTCAATCGGGACGTATACGTAGGCCTCGAGGCTTCCCGGCTGATCTACGGTAGTTAGCTCCGTCGTATTCGTTACGCGATCGCCTACACGCACGGGAATATCTCCTACAATGCCGGTTCGGGGCGCAACGACTTTGTAGTAACGAAGTTGAACCTGCTGTTCGCGTAGCTGCGCGTCGAGCGCATCCATCTGGGCCTGCGCCGTATCCATGGCGGCCCTCGCCTGGTCCAGATCCTGTTTACTCACTACTCCGGCTGCCGCCAGACCCTGAGCACGGTCGTACTGTTGCTTCGTCCAGTTCAACGTTGCCTGCTGAGCCGCTCGCGCGCTCTCCTGGCTCTTGACGGTAGCCTGTTGCTTCAGCGGGTCAATTTCCATCAACGACGCCGCAGCAGAAACGCGATCCCCCGAATGCACGAAGATCTTTGTGATATATCCCTCGACTTGCGGCATAATCACGGCCGAGTCGCGCGACTTGACCGTAGCCACATATTCGGTCGCGTCGCTGATCGGTAGCGCCTTGGCCTCGATTACCTTGACTGGCATGGCAGGACGCGCATCGGCCCGCGGATTCTGTGTCGCATTGCCCGAGCAAGCCACAGTGATCGCGCCTGCCGCCAGACCGGCCATCAGCAGGGCTTTCACCGCAGATTCTGACGCTTTATTGGACATAACAAAAAAGGGCGCCCATCTTCCCGCCCTAGTATAGTGTCACCCGATATCCGACCAATCGTCCCAAAGTTAACGATCGATATGCGACTCCAAGTTTGTTGACGAGGGCTGTCTTTTTAGCCCATCCGCTGCCGTCGAATTCGTTCGACATGCAGAGGTCAGACCATATGCAGGCGTAGTGAAGGTTACGTAAACCGGATTGGCGGTTTGCCCAATCGCCACCACGCTACCGCTGCTCCCGCCAGCGTCAGAACCGCCGTCAGTCTTACCCGCAGCCCTGCCCACCGCTGCGGTCGCCGATACTGGTGGAGAGTCGGTAAATCCATTGTCGAGGCACCTGCAGAGTGCATCAGGCTAGCATATCCCGGGCGAACTTGATGGTCCGAGATAGAACCGTAAATGCCGCTGAGGAAAGTTAGACTCGGAAACTGTTGGAAAGATAGAAGATTAGAGGGTTACGAAGCAAAACGGGAATTGGAGCTAAATTGGGCCTCGCTCGACCCAAGCGGCCGGCAGCGTCGCTATCGCTTGCGAGGTTTGCTGGCTTCCTGCATCTGCCGCTCTTCGGCTACGACCGCGACATAAAGAAGACCGAAGGCCAGGATCACCATCATTAGAACGAGTGCCATGGGGCAAATCTAGTCGTGCGGTCCAAACCCGCCAAGATCACTGTCGTACCCGGCAGGTAACACCACTGCCGTGCTATTGCGGGAAAACCGGCGTCGGGCGTCGGACCTCGGCCTCGGGACTCCGGCTTCTGAGTTGAAAATACTTCGCGGGCGAGTCGCTCGCGACCACAAGGTCTGAGGTCCGAGGTCTGAGGTCCGAGGTCCGCTTTCCGCCTTCTGCTACATTGTTCGAAACATGAAAGCTCGGAACATGAAACCTGTGCGCAGCTTTGCCAGCGACAACAATGCCGGAGTTCATCCGGAAGTGTTGCAGGCGATTGCCAAAGCCAATCAGGGCCACGCCGTCGGCTACGGGTATGACGCCTGGACGCAATCTGCGATCGGCAAATTCAAACAGCACTTCGGCCCCGACATTGAAGTCTTCATGGTTTTCAACGGCACGGCGGCCAACTGCCTGAGCCTGAAAGCTCTAACCAATTCTTATCATGGCGTAATCTGCGCTGAAGCCGCTCATATCTACACCGACGAATGCGGCGCGCCGGAAAAATTCACCGGCTGCAAACTGATTCCTATCGCAACCCGCGACGGAAAACTCACGGTCGAATCGGTCAGCCATGCCTGCCACGGCATTGGCGATCAGCACCACGTGCAGCCTCGGGTAATCTCCATCACCCAGGCCACCGAAGTGGGGACGGTCTACAAACCCCACGAAATCAGATCGCTGGCGCGTTTCGCCCACGAACATGGCATGTTCCTGCACGTGGACGGAGCGCGTATCGCGAACGCAGCAGCCAGTCTGGGGCAAAGCCTGCGGCAAGCCACAAGAGATCTGGGAGTCGACGTGCTTTCCTTCGGTGGAACCAAAAACGGAGCCCTGGGCGCCGAAGCCGTGGTCTTCTTCGACAAGACGCTGTGCCAGGACTTCCTCTATTTGCGCAAGCAGGGCATGCAACTGGCTTCCAAGATGCGGTTCATCTCGGCGCAGTTTGACGCCTTGCTGACCGGCGATCTATGGCTGAAGAGCGCGCAACATGCCAATCGCATGGCTCGCCTGCTGCAAAAGCATCTGCGTGAAATTCCGCAAGTAAAGATCGTCTACAAAGTGGAAGCGAACGGAGTCTTTGTCAGAATCCCGCGCAAGGCAATTGCCCGGCTGCTGAAGCGCTACTTCTTCTATGTGTGGAACGAAGAGCAATCCGTGGTGCGCTGGATGTGCTCCTTCGACACTACCGAGCAGGATGTAAAACAGTTTGTCCGGTTTGTGGCGGAGACGGTGTGACCCGTAGCTAGTGTGGCGCGGGGCGCCCTCGCCCGCGAAAGGCGCCGAGGGAGTCGAAGGTGCTGGCAAAGAACCGAGACCCGTAAATCACAGGCCAGAAATCACGGACATCAAGTCAAAAGCCGCGGGCGAGGGCGCCCGCGCCACACAATATAGTTCCCGCTGTAACTTTTCGCTGCTCCATGAATCCCATTTGCGGGGTAGACTGTTCCTCTTCCGGGCCACGGCATGGGATCACGAATCGATAAGCGCAAGTTCAACGGGGTTACGCGCCGGGAATTGCTGAAACTGGCTCCGGTGCTGGCCATCGGAGCTTTCGCCATCCCCAAGCTTCAGGAACCGCTGCTTAAAACGGGTCTGGGATTCAGCGACTGGGTATCCGCCAAAATGTTTCGCACCGGGCATCTGGCGACCACTTTTCCGGACTCCGAAGTCGCTCCCTTTGAAAAATTTCCTATCAACGGTTATGACGTGGAGGATCCCGGCGTCGATCTCGATAAGTGGACCCTGACCGTGACCGGAGCGGTACAGAAGCCGGGAGAATACAAGCTGGCCCAGTTCCAGTCTCTGCCCAAAGTGCGGCAGAACACGCGACACGTATGTGTGGAGGGCTGGGATGTGATCGGGAGCTTCGGGGGAGCACGGCTTTCCGATTTCCTGCAAATGATCGGCGCCGATACTACGGCCCGGTTCGTGTACGTCGAGTGCGCGGATGACTATTACGAATCGCTTGACATGGAGACCGCCCTGCACCCGCAAACCCTGCTCTGTTATGAAATGTACGATCGGCCTCTAACCCGCGAGCATGGCGCGCCGCTGCGCCTGCAGATTCCGACGAAAGTCGGTTACAAACAGGCCAAGTATTTGACCGATCTGAAAGTCACAAATGTTCTGACCAGGGTCGGATTCTGGGAAGACCAGGGCTATTCGTCTTTTTATGGGCTCTAGTTTTTATGGGCTTTAGATTTTCGGACTTTAAGATTTTCGATGGAAAGACGGGCGTCCCGCCCGTCCGGTCGGGCGAGGACGCCCGACGCTACATTGGTAACGGAAAATGCATGAAGCCGTAGTCGAAATCGAGTCGCCCAAGACCGGCGAAGTGGAGCAGGCGGTTTACGAGCATCCCTGGGCGGTGCGGTTCTCTCATTGGCTGAATTCAGTTTCGTTGCTGGTGATGGTTCTCAGCGGCTTTCAGATCTTTCGCGCCTTTCCCAGCTTTGGGGCAAAAATTCCTCAGAAGGATCTGCTGCACTGGCCCAAGGCCTTCGCGCTTGGTGGTTGGCTGGGTGGCGGCTTGCAGTGGCATCTGACGTTCGTGTGGATCTATATTGCCACCGCGCTCTTCTACCTCGGCTATCAGGTTTTCAGCGAGAACTATCGTCAGGTGCTGTTTACTCCGCGCGATATTCGCGGGGTGTGGCCCATGGTGCACTATTATTTTTTCTTCGGACCCAAGCCCGTCGTCCGCGAGGTTTACAACCCGCTGCAGAAAATGGCATACACCTCGGCCCTGGGGCTGGGCGTATTGTCGGTGGTCACCGGAATTGTGGTGTGGAAACCGGTGCAGTTTTCCTGGCTGGCATGGATGATGGGCGGCTTCCACTGGGCCCGCATCTGGCACTTCGCGGTGATGTGGGCGATTCTGTTCTTCCTTCTGGGACACCTCGTCATGGTCGTTCTCCACGGTTGGAATAACTTCGCGTCCATGCTCACGGGATGGAAGAAGAATCCCGAGTATCTTCCGCGCTGACCTGTCCCCTGCCACCCGCAACGATCTGGAAGTGAAATGCTGCGACGAATGACTACTGTCGAGAAGCCACCTGATGCCGGCGATGGGCGCGAACAAGCCCTGATTACCCGCATCTGCAACGGGGAATCCTCGCTATTTGCCGCGCTGGTCAAGCCCTACGAGCGGCGGGTCTACGTGACCGCCCTGGCCTTGTTGCGCAACGAGGCTGACGCACAGGATGTGGCCCAGGAAGCCATCCTGAAGGCTTTTACCCACCTGCGGCAGTTTCGCGGGGAGGCGCGCTTCAGCACCTGGCTGATCCAGATCACGGTCAATGAAGCCCGTATGCGACAGCGAAAGCAGCACGCGGAGCTGTTCGAGCCCATCAACGATTCCCCGGACGACGAAGGAGCCTACACCCCGCGCGATTTCGCCGACTGGCGTGAAATTCCGTCCGAAGCCCTGGAACGAAGCGAGTTGCGCGCCTTGCTCACCAAGGCTCTGGCCAGCCTGGGGCAGAAGTATCGTGAGGTTTTTTTGCTGCGCGACGTGGAGCATATGAGCATCGAAGAAACCGCTCGAGTGTTGGAGATATCGGTCGCCAGCGTCAAGACTCGCCTGCTCCGGGCCCGGCTGATGCTGCGCGACATTCTGGCGCCCACGCTCGCCGATGGCTGGTTCAGCCGGGCGCCGTTCGGAAAAGGGAGCAAACCATGGTAGTCAATTGCGAGCACGTCTGGCAGGAGATCTCGAACTATCTGGAAGGCGAGGTCAGCCCCGAACTCCGGGCCGCGATGGAGGCACATTTTCGTGAATGCCGCCACTGCACCGCGGTACTCGATGGGACCAGAAATGTGATGCATTTGTACGCCGACAATCGTGCGATAGAATTGCCTGCCGGTTTCAGCAAGAGATGGCAGAGTAGGTTAGCGGAATCTATGCCCCGTCCTCGAGGAACTGCCTACGGATGGCTGGTGGCAATCGCCGCTGTGGCCCTGATCTCCGGCAGCTTCGCACTGGCCAGATTGGACCCCAGTTCACCTTTCGCCCTGCGTTCTTACCACTCCCAGCCCGGGACTGGCGTTCCAGCCGGAATGATGGTGCAGGTTTCAGAAGACGGCAAGACATTCCATGTTCCCGGATGCCGATACCTGCATAAGCATGAGAACGAGAACGTCCGTCTGATAGCCGCGTCGGAGGCAATTCGGGAAGGGTACGTGCCTTGCGTGCGTTGCTTGCGGCAATATCTGAATCGTTAAATCAGTCGTCAGGCTTCAGTCGTCGGCCTTTGGTCGTTGGTCGTTAGCCTTTGACTCCATGTGTCTGGCGAGTTCTGCCTGTCGCGCTTTCATTGAACCTAAAAAAGGGCCTTGTCATCCCGAGCGCAGCTCCGAGCCGCGCTTGCGCGGTGACGACAAGCGAAGGGATCTGGGTTTGGCGGCACACGGAACTTCGGTCTTCGGCCCACTAACCGACTAACAGAGAAGTATCCGGGCTGCAGCCGGGGCCACTGCCCGGACTGACGCTAGTTCTTTTTCGTTTCGTCTTTGCCCATGTCGTCCTTCTTCATATCGTCCTTCTTCATATCATCGTGCTTCATTGCGTCTTTCTTCATCAGCTTCTGATTCTTCTTTTTGGCCTTCTTGTCCTTCGCCATCTCATCCTTGCTCATGTCGTCGTGCTTCATCGTGTCGTCGTGCTTCATGGTGTCCTGTTTCATGTCATCGTGCTTCATCTCGTCCTGCTTGGTATCGGGGCTGGACTGGGCGAAAGCGGTAAAAGAAAGGGCCAGAACACACGTCACCATCAGCTTGCCAATTAAATTCTTCATGGATCCTCCTGAGTACGGTTGCGCCGCGGGCACGCCCGGGCGTACGGACAAAGATGTGGCAGAAAGGGAGAAGTTACAGCTCGATTCGTGATTTGCCAGGTTTTGCACGCTTGCGGTCAAAGCCTTTAACCGCAAAGGACGCTGAGGAAACGCGAAGGACGCAGAGAAAGTCGAATCGGAACGCCGCTAGCGGCTCCAACCTGCTCCCATACCCGGAGCCAGCGCATCCCGCATCTGCAGACGGGCGCGACTGAGCCTGGTCTTCACATTGGCTTCCGAGATTCCCAACACTTCGGCGGTTTCACGGATATTCAACTGCTGCACATCGCGCAGCACCAGCACAGAACGGTATTTGGCTGGGAGAGACTCCAGAGCCTTGCTCAGCGCCTCGCGAAGTTCCTTGGTCTCAAGGGCAGAGGACGGGATCTCCCGCCAGTCGGCGAATTCTCGCGGCACGTACTCGCCTTCTTCGGTCTGGTGTCCCTGCTCCACGGACTCGTAAAGGTGGCGACGGTCCTTGCGCAGCTTCATCTTGGCTTCGTTGATTGCGATCTGCACCAGCCAGGTGCTGAACTTGGATTCCCGCCGGAACCGGGGCAGGCTGCGGAAGGCCTTCAGAATGGCTTCCTGAGCTACTTCTTCGGCGTCGGCTTCGTTCCCGACGATGCCCAGCGCAGACATATAGATCATCCGCTCATAAGGCTTTAACAGCGCGGCGAAGGCCTCATGATCTCCGGCAACCACACGGTCGATCAGGAGTGCCTCAGGGTCAGAACTGGTTCCGGGGAGCTTGCCGGTGTCGAAGCTGAGGGCTGCGAAGTTGGTTGCCTGAAGCATACTGGCTGGCATGGTTGACATGGTGTTGTTCCTGCTTTCCAGACCGCTTATGGTTCCGCAGTCTAAGCTATAGATTTCGATGGTCAATGCACGCTACGTCTAATGGTGGACTAATGGAAATCTCCAGCTATCTTTCAGACAGGAAGGTGGTTAGCTGGATACATCTCCAAGTTGCGGACACCGGTTCTCGGTTCTCGTGCTAGACTTCCCGCCAAAGTTTGCAGTTTTCGGATGGACAGCAATTCCAATCATCGTGACCGCTTCCGCTTCGGAGTCTTCGAGTTAGACCCGGTTGGCGGCGAACTCTACAAGCACGGTATGCGGATCAAGTTGCAGGCACAGCCCTTCCAGGTCTTGACCATGCTGGTGGAGCGTCCGGGGCAAGTCGTGACCCGGGAGGAACTGCGGAACAGTCTGTGGAGCCACGACACTTACGTGGATTTCGATCACAGCCTGAATATCAGCATCAACAAGTTGCGCGAGGCTCTGGGCGATTCCAGAACAGCTCCCCGCTTCATCGAAACTCTGCCGCGACGCGGATACCGGTTTCTGGCTCCGGTAACCACGTCCGAGCCTGTCGAAGCACCGGTTCCGTTGCCACGGACACCAAGCGTTGCGGCGACTCCTCCGGCCCAAACCAAACCCATTGACGAGACCGTCGAAATCAAGCTGCCCGCTCCGAAAAAGCGGGTTTGGATTGGGCCGGCAGTGGTGGCTCTGCTTGCGCTTGTGGCGGTTGGGCTATGGCGCTGGCGGGAAATCAGGCTGGGGTCCGGTGGTGGTCGAGTGATGCTGGCAGTACTGCCGTTTGAAGACCTTACCGCCGATCAGCATCAGGACTATTTCGTCGCCGGACTGCACGATGAACTGATTGCGCAGCTAGCCCGTCTGCATCCCTCAAGGCTAGGGGTCATTGCGCGGACCTCAATGATTCAGTACGCCGCGACCCGCAAGCCTGTGGACCAGATAGGCCGCGAACTGGGCGTCAATTACGTGCTCGACGGCACCGTGCGGCGGGTTGGGGACCGCTTTCGGATCACCGCCGAGCTGATCCAGGTTTCCGACCAGACCCATCTCTGGACGGAAACCTACGAACCCTCGATGAGCGACATGCTGGCCCTGCAGGAAGACGTGGCCCAGAGGGTTTCGCGGGCGCTGACCATCGAATTTCTGCCCCAGGCCGAGCAACAGCTTCGCCGTAATGCCACGGTGAATGCGGCTGCCTACGAGGCGTACCTCAGGGGCCGCTTTCTGTGGTACCAGGAAACCCGCGCCAGCCTGGAGCAGGCTCTGGTGGAATTCCAGACCGCGATCCAACTGGATCCCCCCTATGCTCCCGCCTATGTGGGTCTAGCCGATACCTACAGCGTGTTGGGAGGATACGGGTTCGTTCCCCCTGACGAGGCTTTCCGCAAGAGCAAGGCCGCTGCGGCCAAGGCGCTGGAACTTGCTCCCAACCTTTCCGACGCATACGGCACACTGGCCTTTATCAACTTTTACTATGACTGGAACTGGAGCGAGTCGGAACGGCTGTTTCGCCAGGCTCTTTCCCTCAATCCGAACAACACGGTGGCCCATGAGTTTTACTCGTCTTTCCTGCATGCCATGGGTCGCTTGGATGAGGCCGAGGCCGAGAACCGGGTGGCCAAGGAGCTGGACCCCCTCAATGGCTGGCTCTACGACGACAAGGGATGGATGCTCTTGACCCGCCGTCGTCCGGATCTGGCAATAGTGGAATTCCAGAAGGCTATCGAACTCAATCCTAAGTTTCCAGCCGCCCATCTCAGTCTTGCGGTCGCCTACAACCGTACCGGGCAGTTCGTGAAGGCCTTTGCGGAAGTGCAAAAGGCTGAACAACTGGGTGGAGACCCAACCCGGGTGCTTGAAATCCTTGGCTCGACCCAGGCCCTGTCTGGCGATCTAAGAGGCGCGCAGGCAACGGTCGACAAGCTGCAAGCAGGCGCCATTTCGGGCCGCGTTTCTCCCTACAGCGTCGCGCTCATCTACACCGCCATGGGCCGGAAGGCGGACGCCCTGGACTGGCTGGAAAAGGGCTATCGCGAAAAAGAGACCTGGATGCCGTGGATAAAAGTGCTCGTCGAATGGGACAGCCTGCGCTCCGAACCAAGGTTTACCGATCTTCTAACTCGTTTGAATCTAAAGGGTTAAAACCACTCGGAGTCTCGATCATTTTCACTTCTGCACTGGAATCCTCCTGGCCACTAGCCAACCGCGTAGAATAGATTCATCATCAAAAATGGGTTCGTAGTCTGTTTTGGAGGTGGAGATGTTTCATCGCGTAACTTTGCCGCTGTTTTTGGCAATCATGGCTTTGGTTGGCATAGTTCATGCCGAGGATCGCGTCCAGGCTGAACTGAAGTTCGCGGCCCATAACAAGGCGGAAAAGACCGCCGGGGTTTGGGTGGATGGTCAGTACGTGGGCTCTGTGAAAGAAGTGAATAGCGACAAGAAGGTGTTGCTGCTTCCGGGCAAGCACGACGTGCTGGTGCGGCAAGCCTGGTATCAGGACCATTCCGAGCAGGTAATTCTCGAGCCCGGCGAACTGCACTTGGTAAACCTGTCCATGGTGAAGCTAGCGTCCGCGCCTGCCCATGAAGCCACCGGAGAATTGAAGATATCGGCTACGCCGAGCCGCGCGGCCGTCTTTGTCGACAACCAGTTCGCAGGCCATGTGGACGAGTTCGACGGGGCGGGAAAGGCCATGCTGCTCACGCCCGGACGGCATACCGTTCGCATCGCGCTCCCCGGCTATTTGCCATTCGAGACGATGGTCAACCTGCGGTCTCATCAGAAGCTGAAGATCCAGACCGAACTGGTGAAGGGCAGCATCACGGAAGCCGGTTCGCTGGTCACCAAGCAGTAAAACAGTTCCGTTCCGTAGGCGGCTGCTGCTGGGAAGATTCTGCCTCGCGGCTCGAATTACTCCGGCGTGCTGAGACTGGGGTGCTCAGACTGGGGTGCTCAGACTGGGGTGCTCAGACTGGGGTGCTCAGACTTGAGAAGAGCGTCATTCTGGCCGATTGCGATCCTGGCGATCGTGTTTTCCGGAATCGTCGGCATGGTGCTCTTCAGGGTCGCAGCTCAAACCCCGCACACGGTTGTCCTGAAGTGGAATCCTCCAGCGCCACAGCCGGGCATCGCCGTAGCCGGCTATAACGTGTATCGCAGCGAATCCGATGGGCCTTTTCAAAAAGTGGCAAGCGTAGTCGCTCCAACTTTCACTGATGACAAGGTGAGCAGCGGCAAGACTTACGGCTATTTCGTTCGAGCGGTTAACCCCACTGGTCAGGAAAGCCCAGCCTCTAACCGAGTGGACGCCGCGATCCCTTAGGTTTCCTTCGGGGAAATCGGCGCAGAGCTTGTTCCTCTGCCGCCCAACGGGCGGCCTTGACGGGCGGGACGCCCGTCTCTCCATCGTGAGTCATGGAGCCTCGGGGTAGGCCGAGAGCTGCGACAACGATGCGTCGGGTTCGAACAGCCAGATTTGCCGTCCGCGGAAATAATCGAGAAGGGGTCTTACGTCTACGCCGGGAATCTCCCGGGCCCAGATCACCTTGTCGTGATCAATGTCAGCCCGGTTGAAGACAAATTCGGGATCGAATCCGTGATCGGGCGAATATCGCACGATCACCAGGTGTTCTCCGGGCATGGCCGCCAACTGAGCTTCGATATGCGCACGCGCCCGGCTCCACGCGGGTTCCCTGGGGACCGAGGAAGGATTCCATATCGCCTGGGCGATTTGAAGCGGAACCACTGCGATGGTGAAGAGAACCACGACGCGCGCAAGACCAATGCCCACCGGCCGCCCCCGCTGTTCCCACCTGCGCAGATATCGGATTGACTGTATCAGCAGCGCAAAGAAGGTTGCTGCCAGGGGCGCGGCATAGTGCTCCAGAAAGGCCACCACGGTGCAGAGCCAGGCGAAGCAGAATACCAGTTGTATGACCAGGAACTTCACCTCCCGGTCGCGCAGAAGCCATAGCAGAGACAACAGCGGCAGCGTCGATGCCACGGGAACAGCATAGTGCGGCAGAACCCAGACCACGGCCGCCAGCACCAGAAAGGAAATGACGATTTGCGCGGCCAGCAGGCGCATTTTCCGGTCACGCAGAAGCCAGGGCAGCACCACGAGCGGCACCATAAGCGCCGACTCGGTAAATAAAAAGAAGTCGCGAAACTTCACGAATTTCTTCCACGTGACAAACATCAACCCGTGCCAGGTACCATCAAATCCGCCCGGGAAGATGTTGTAGTAGGCGTCGAACTGCGGGTTCAGGGTATGCACCGGAGGCAATTTCTTTCCCCAGATAAAAACCGGCTGTCCCCTGAAGTAGGCTCGCTGGTTGAGCACGAAGGGAGGGAGCAGCGCGTTTCCTGTGACTCGCCAGTTGTAATAAGCAATGAAAGCGCCGGTGACCGCCAGAACGATGCAGATGGGAAGAACGATGCGCGGCAACGTAACCTGCCACGAAGGGCTTTGCCGGCCGAATAACCAGATGCCCAACACCACCGCCACCGGCAGACAGAAGAAGAATCCTTCAACCGGGCGGCTGTTTGCCAGAATACCGGCGCCTACTCCGAGCAACAACGCATCGCGTGGATGTTGGCGATCGAGGATTCTGGGCAAAGCGCCTACCACCAGTGCGCCGCCAATGGCCGCGACCGCGCCTCCCCAGTAGCTGTTCATCCAGTAGCCGAAGATCCCGATGCGCAGGAACACCAGGGTTGCGCCCAGCAGGGCCCAGACTGAGGGAAGCCACCCCTGCAGCATCCACAAAATCGCCGCGCACATGACGGACATGCTCAGCAGCACGCCGATCCAGGGATGGCCGAGAATCTGCCCCAGCGCCATGACCGCGCCCTGCGCCGGCGGATATCTCGACATGTAAGTGGGCTGCTGATTTACCTGAAAAGTGTCGAAGAAGATCCACAAGGGATGAGGCGGATTGGTCAGCCGTCCGTGGGCGAAGGTGTCGGCGGAAAGCAGGTAGCCGAACTCATCCTGGGCAACCGGAACCGGAATAGGGACCAGCCACAGCAGACTGACCCGCGCCACAATCACAGCAACAGCGATCGCAACCAGCGCCAGATTCTTTCTGGCTGCGAGCTGCGCGGCGAATCTTTCAGCCCCACCCAGAACCCGCTCCCCCAGTCGGGGGACGTACCACGCGATGACCAGGCAGACCGCCAGAATCAAACTCTTCGCGTGCGGTAAGGAGATTTGCCGGAACGAGAAAAGGATCAAGGCAGGCATCTCAGATTGACCTGAAACTCTCACGGCGGGACCGGTCTGTCAACCCGGTGCGGACGTCACGCGCGTAGGCCCGATAGCGCCGGCGTCACGCCGGCTGTCTCGGGAGCATCTTGCTCCCGGGGGGCGGGCGGGAAGCCCGCCCCGACAGCCGGCAGGATGCCGACGCTACGAAACCGCCTACATCCGGGTGGGCGTAGCCCGCTGTGGTTTCGTAGGGGACTGAGAACTGCCGGGCTTTGCCCGGCTGGACGGGCGGGGACGCCCGTCCCTCCATCGGTGTTTGCTGGCGTGCGCTGGAAATTTTGGCGTCGCCGTCGTAATATCTCGACTCGCTCTGGAGGGACACGCGTCATGATCTGGGGGATGACGACATCTACATTCACGAACCTACACGTAGTAATAAGCCTGATAGGGATTGTCACCGGACTGATTGTCCTTTATGGACTGCTGAATGCGAAACGGCTCGATGGCTGGACCGCGATCTTTCTGGTGACCACGGTATTGACCAGCGCGACCGGGTTCGGTTTTCCCTTCGATCATCTCCTGCCGTCTCACAAAGTCGGCATCATCTCTCTCATATTGCTGGCGATTGCGATTCTCGCCCGCTATGCCCTTCACCTGGCCGGGGCCTGGCGCTGGATCTACGTGGTCTGCGCTACTTTGGCTCTCTATCTAAATGTCTTTGTCCTGGTGGTGCAGTCCTTCGAGAAGGTGCCGGCACTGAAGGCGATGGCGCCCACCCAATCTGAGCCGCCATTCAAGGTTGCGCAAGGCATCGTTCTGGTGGTGTTCATCGTGCTGGGAGTTTTCGCCGTGAAGAAGTTCCACCCCGGGGCGGGCCACTCGGCCTGAGGTTTTGCGCCCTGGTTGTGTCGGCCCTTCGTTGGATTCGGTCCTGGGAGTACTGGTGATGCCGAGCGAGAGCGACCATGTCGACTGATCACGCGGTGCAGCAGGGCGAGCATCTGTCCCAGATCGCCAAGCAGTATGGATTCCGCGACTTCAATACCATCTGGAATCACCCGGACAATGCCGACCTGAAGAAATTGCGCCAGAGCCCCAACGTGCTCTTTCCCGGGGACACCGTCAAAATCCCCGACAAGACGCAAAAGAAGGAGTCCCGCCCGACCGGGCAAAAGCACAGCTTCAAACTTTCAGGGTCAAAGCTTCTTCTGCGCCTGGCCCTGCGGGACTTTGACAACCAGCCGCTGGCGAATACGGCATGTCAGGTGAAGGTGGACGGCGCCACAACCGAATTGACCACGGACGCGAATGGCCGGGTTGAGGTACCGATTTCGGCCACCGCGACCGACGCTACGCTGGTCTTCAAGGACCCGCTGGTCCCCTTCGACCTGTCGGTTCCCATCAAGATCGGCCACCTCGATCCGGTGGAGGAAGTCTCGGGACAGAAAGCACGGTTGAGCAACCTGGGATACATCACTCGTCCGATTGAAGAGGTTGACGACGACATCTTTGCTCGAACCGTACAGGAGTTCCAGTGCGATCTGGGACTTCCTGTGAACGGCGTGTGTGACACTGCCACGCAAAACAAGCTCAAGGAACTGCACGGCAGCTAAGAGACATTCCCATGACCGACAATGCTGGGGATTCGGGGCGCCCGGGCGTGGTCGCGGCGGCGCAGACAGGCGCGGCTCCGCTGGCCGTCCTCGCTGCGCCCGCCACCGGTGACGAGTTCAACACCATCGGCGAGCGCCTGGTACCCAAGGCCTGCTTCAAGGTCGAGGACCTGTTGTTCGATTTTGATTCGTCCTTTGTGCGCCCTGAAATCGGAACCCATCTACCGCAGTTGGCTCAGTTGCGCAACGACAACAAGGTGCAGGACCTCTTTCCGCCGCTTTCCATCTTTGGCCATGCCGATCCGGTGGGCAATGACGATAACAACAAGAAACTGAGCGGCCGGCGAGCGGTCGCCATTTACGCCATGCTGGTGCGCGATGTTGATCTCTGGGAGAAGTTGTTCGCCAACCCGCTCGGAAAAGACAAGTGGGGCACGCGCGCGGTCCAGACCATGCTGTCCAAGGTGCAGGATCCGATCACTATCGACGGTGAGGTCGGGGACGAGACCCGTGGCGCGATCCGGACTTTCCAGACGGCTCAGGGTTTGAGCGTGGACGGCGCCGCCGGGCCGAACACCCGCAAGGCTCTGTACCGCGCGTACATGGATGCGCTCTGCGGACCGGACCTTGTACTGGACAAAACCAGCGACTTTCTGGCGCGTAATCAGGATGGCGCGGGGGGGAAGGGAGACTTCCAGGGATGCGGCGAGTTCAATCCGCTGTTGATGTTCTCGCAAGACGAATCCGCGGGTTTTGAGGCGGCGGCCGACAAGACCGAGCGCAACCAGGAAAACGCACCCAACCGGCGGGTCATGATTCTTCTCTTCGCCGCAGGCCGGCGCGTGAACCCCGGAGTGTGGCCGTGTCCGCGAGCCAGCGAAGGAGTTGCAGCCTGCAAGAAGCGATTCTTTCCGGACGCCGATGTCCGCCGCAGTTTTCAGGGCTCGCGCCGCGCGTTCGAAGACACCAAGGACACGTTCGCCTGCCGTTTTTACCAGATCATCTCGGATGACTCGCCTTGCGAACGAGTCAAGCCCGCCCCGCCTCCTCCACCGGTGCTCCTGGGTGTGAATCCGCTCATTCTCTTCGCCCTGGCTGGGGACACTGTGACCGCAGCGAGTGCGCCTGCGGCGGTTGCCGCGGCGAGTGCACCCCCGGCGCAGTCTTTCGTGTCGGCGGTCGACCCTGCAGTCGGCGCGGTTACCCCGTTGAGGGACATCGTGCTGGTGAAGAAGCCCTACACCAATCCAGTCCGGGTTGAAGTAGTACTCAAAACGGACACATCGTTTGATGGCGATGGCCTGCTGACCGTCAGCGATCCCAATTCGATTCTTCTCTTTGCTGCGCGCAACGCTACAACTCCGCTTCAGTTCAACAACATAGATAACAAATTCAAGGGTGCGCAACTGGACCCGAAAGGCCCGGGCGTGAGCCTGTTCGCCGAAGGCAAAACAGCCAGCGCTAACATGCGGGACTTCGTCCTCACCTTGCACCTTTCCGGCGGGACCAAGAAGCCGGGACCAGATGCCGTAGCCCGAATGACGGCGATCGAATTGATCCTTGACATCTGTGCTCCCCGAGTCAATGCCACTACCGCTCCGGTGCCTCTGCCGCAAGCCCCGGCGGTCACGCCTGCGACCCCGACAGACAAGTTCTTTCTCGGACGGCCCATTCCCATTCAGGACACCGCGAAAATTCAGGAACGCGCGATGTTGATGGTCCAGCCTGTCAAGACCGCCGGTTTCGCAGCTCTGAATAAACAGCTGGTGCTGGTTCACGTCGGCAGCAACGTCACAACCTTCGCGCAGGAGACGCCCTCCAATTCCGACGTAGTGATCCCGTCGCGGCACACCCTCTTTTCCACCAATACGCCCACCACTTTCTTCGTCGAGGGCGGCCCGAAGGAGAGTGCCAAGGCTCGGGACAACAGTTACCAACTCGGCATCGATGGCTTGGAGGGCGATGGCGATCGTGTCTCCGTTACCGTTGTGTATTCCGAGATCATCAGTAACAAGAAGAAGGCGGACGTTCACACGGTTGAAATCGTTCCAGAGAAGCCGGAGCGCATCTCCCGGGCCACGTTGTTCTTCCCGGCGCCTTTGATTGTCGGCAGGAATTTCCCTGTGGAATTGCGGCCTTTCGTCCTGCTGGCTGTGCCCACGGCTTTCCAGTGGACACGCCAGGAAGGCGCGGCCCTGACCCTGACGGACGCTAACAAGCAGGTTCTCAAGATGACGGCGACGGCCCTGAGCACCAAACTGGATGACACCCTGATCCAGGTTCTGGTGACCTCCGACCTGGGCCAGTTCCTGCGCCGCCACCGCCTCACAGCTGTCCAGGTCACAATTGATCCCGTGTCGGCGAACCATCCCTTTACCGCCACGTCACCTGTCAACGACATCAAGAATCCGCCGGCCATCGTGATCCTCTCTGGTGCGGATGCGAACGACCCGGCGAAGGTGGCCAGGATCGAGATGGTCAAATTCGGCCAGGCCACGCCTGGGCCAACCGCAGGATCACCTCCGACGGTCGTTGCCGACACCATCGGCATCGAGCCGAAACTGACCTTCTCAGACGACGACGATCACATCGCCTGGTGGATCATCGGCGACGGCGGTGAATACCCCGGCAAAGCCGCGTTCCGCAACACGGAGTCGGCCAAGCGCGGCACCAAGATCGAAGTAGTGGGCACAACCGCAGGCGATGTGTTGATCCAACCCTATTCAGGTGGCTTCGGCTATGGAATGTTCCGCGCCAATGTGGTTGCACTGAGGCAAATAAAGTATCGCATCAACCGTGTGTTCACGAAGCTCGTAGCTCCAGTGCCACCGAGTCACGGTAAACCCGGGAAGCCTGGAAGAACCGCGATAGCGCCGACGCGCAGCCACGTCGACGCCAAGCGCCACATCGACATCGCCAACATATTTCTTCGTCAGGTCGGGATTGAACTTATTCCCGACACCTCCGCTCAGATGGCGGCGCCGCCCCCGGGGAATCCTCAGATCGGCCTGGCGGGGCTCGATCACTTCGTCGTAGCGGTGACGGCAGGCGTTGGTGCGACGCCGGGGTCGACCGTTGCCGGAGGGTTCGATGTTGAAGTCAACGACGAGAGGTTGACTTCGCGAGTATTGGACTTCCGCTCCGGACAACCCATTCAGATCAACGCCAGGAACGAAATTATCACGTTTGCCTATATCAGTTCGCTGATCACGAACAACGCGGTTGCCCAGGCGAACTTCGATCCGACCAATCACACTCCTGGCGGGGTCCTCAAGGACAGGGGCACACCCTCATCGTCCCTGATCCCGAAAAGCGGCATTCCAAATCAAACGCCTGTCGGTGAGGTCAGAATGGCGGTGCTGCGAGGGGTCGGTCTAGGCCCTCAGCCCCCAACTCCGGCTGGTGGAGCGCGAGACCGGAATCTGCTCTGGGGGATCGTTGTCCCGACGTTCTCTTCGGACCTCGTAGCCCCAAAGGTCCCAATATCGCAGGATCTGTTGTACGGGAGTACTCTGGCTCACGAAGTGTGCCACGTGCTTGGCCTGAACCATCGGACGACGACTCCTCCGTTCGCCGACGGTCAACGCGTACCTCGCGACAAAAACCTGATGTTTCCCGGTACAACCCAGAACATGGAAAGCCTGGACATTGTCCAAAGCAAAGCGATTCGCAACAGTGAAGTTCTCAGGCGTAACCCGTAGATTCGAGTTGCCGGCGGAAGGAGTTAACTATGCCGAACGACACGCGACGACAATGGATTGGGGAGCTTACCGCTGTGCTGGAGGGATCAACCAGTCCCGAAGAGCTGGAGAGTGCGGCAGGGGAACTCGCGTCATCCGACGATCCCGAAGCCCTCGACGCTCTAGCCGTGTTCCTTCGGCGGGCCGAGTTTCTCGACCGCCTTGACGAACCCGACTCCTCGAACAGGATTCTCCATCTGAACGGTGTTCTGACGCGGCTCGCCGGGAAACCCAGTGCAGAGGTAGCGCGAGTGTGTCTCGCACTCGTGGATGAACCTATCTATCTTGAGTACGATCGCAAGTCTCTGGTCCTCGAAACTTTGGCCGCCGTGGTGCCGATGAGCACAGAGACCGCCGAGGCTTTCCGGCGCGCCAACGACGAGGGCTACTTTGCATTTAACGCCCTGCTGCTGGCCCGCAACGGCAGCCCGGCGGCGCTGGAGCTGTTTCGATCCATGATGGGCGAAAAAAAGGTCGAGGTGGAGGAGCGGGTTGAGCTGCTGCACAAAGGGATCCTGCCCTACCGCACCCGCCTGGCGATTCTTCAAATGGTTGGGGCTATCCTGGGTGATGGACTCGAAGAGCCAGTCACCGTCGCCGCGATCGAATCGGTGTTCGACTATAAGACCGAATGGTTTTCGATTCACGGGCCAGCGCCCCCCACATGGAGGACCGCATCCGATGATGCACTGCGGTACCTGATCGATCTGGGGGGACGAGCAAGTGCCCGGCCCAATCTTCCCGAAACCTTACCACCGGCCATCGAGGAAACCACGGAGATTGCGCGCGCCCTACTGAACCGGCGAAAAGCATGAGGCCGAGGAGCGTCGGATGAAAAAGGCACTCGAACTGGCTTTTCTTCTGGTCGCTCTCGCGGGCAGCACGGGAACGTGCCAACAGGCGAGCAGCCCGAGCTCCACGCCCCGCGAGGTGCTCAAGTCATCCACTGACCGTGGAGCTCTGGAGGACGCGGCACGCACCCTGGCGCGCTCTGAGGATGCGGAGGATTTAGCTCTCCTGGGGCAGCTGCTCCGTGAGCGGGAATTTCTCGCCCGGCTGGATGATCTAAGCAAACCCGAATCGCTTCACCTGAGCCGCGTCATCGCCGCGCTCGCGGAGCATCCGACGCCACAAGCGGTCGAACTCTGTCTTTCCCTTGCCGAAGATCCTGTGTTTATAGCCGAGGCCGATCGGAAGAGTTTCGTGCTGGAACTACTCGCCTCGGTAAAGCCCATGGCTGAGCGCACTGCAGCCGTGCTTCAACGATCTAACGCGGAAGGGTATTTCGAGTTCAACGCGCGATTGCTGGCCGCGAATGGCAGCCCCCGCGCGCTCGGACTGTTCGAGTCGATGATGCTCGACAAAACCGTGCCCGTCGAGAACCGCGTCGAGTGCCTCCACGTTTCGTTCTTGCCGCGTCGCATGCAGCCGGAGATCCTGCGCTCCGCCGACCAGATCCTTTCGAAAACGTCAGAACGCGCCATTGCCGGCGCTGTGACGGAGTCGGTCTTCGACTTTCGGCAAGAGTGGTTCGGTATTGAATCCCGAATCTCGGCGCCTCCGCCCTGGACGAGCGCATCCACTGACAGCCTGCGCGCCGCATTGAAACTGGCGCAGAAAGCGGAGGCGCGGCCCGGTTTGTCACCCTCTCTGCACAAGAAGGTCGCGAGCGCCCGCGAGACCATCGCACAAGCCCTGGGGCAGCACTAGTCAGGTACTGCGTGGGTGGACAGAACCCGTTAACCAGCGCTATGACCGGCACACTGCAGTACGCCCAAGTACGCGGTCCACGGGCCGACTGCGTCACGATACTGGTGGGCCATCACGCGAGATAATTGATGCACATGCGTGAGATCGTGCACCGCCCACGTTGCCAGAAGTTGCGATAACGTCACCGCTCCCAGCGCCGGATGCGTTCCTCGCCGGGTCAAGTCTTCGGGCTGCAAATTCAGTGCCTGCAGGGCAGCCAGACTCTCACTTCGCAGGCGGGCGAAATCGTCCAGGAGCTGGTCGATTTGCGGCGGCTTGCCCTGGCTCTCTTTCATCCGCGTCTCCTTCATCCGAATCTGGGCAAAGCGGTCGAAGGGATCAAACGGCCGCGCTTCACCGTTCTCCAGAATGATCCGCGCGCGCGGCATCCAGTCGGTGCGGTCCGCGATGATCAGGTGGCCCACAATGTCGTACGGGCTCCAGGTGTCTTTTCCTTCGTTGCCGCACACCCAGATGTCGGGCAGCCCGCGCAACATCGCGTTCAGGGTTGCAGGAGTGCGGGTGAGAACTGCGGTGGCATCGGCCAGGCTGAATTCCGTCAAGTTTGCCATGCCTACGTAGATGCATGCATGGCCCTTCGGACTCAAGCAAACAGCAGCGAGAGAAGCTGGGGATTCTAGGTTGAAGTCTGGGTGGCGTTCCCCCAACACCATTCGATGCTGGCTGCTTTCCGCCGTTCGGCCAGCCAGTCTTTAAAGAGGATGTCCTTGATGACAGTGCGGGTGCGATCGTCCAGTTGGCCAGGAATGATCTCAACCACCCGCATCAGGGCATACCCGGACTCGACTGGGGCCGGCCCGATCAATTGACCCGGCGCGGCGGTAAAGAGTTGGTCGCGGAGCGCGGGTTCGGACTGGCGGCGCTCGATATTCGCGAACAGACTCGCTTGGGGGGGCGCGCCCCGCCCCGCTGCCTCGAAGAAGAGGCGCTCGGCGGCAGCGAAGAAGTTCTCCGCACCGGCGCGGATCTGCCCGGCCAAATCGGTCGCCTGGCTTTCGTTCGCCAGCTCGATGCGCGCAACCCGCGCGGTATCAAAATCACCCGGATGCTGGCGGAAGTACTCCTCGACGTGGCCGTCGGCAATTCGGTCGCGGAGTCTGGGCACAATCGCACTGTCAGCCACGTAGCGTTCCAGCTTCTCGTGGGTCATGCCGTGCCGCTCCAGCCAGCGGATCGTGTCCTCGGCCTTGAAGAGCTTCTTCGCCGAGCGGAAGCGGTTCATCGCCTCCTGCAACTCGGCATTGGTGAGATCGATAGGCTCCCGATCCAGTTCTTCCTGAATCAGGCACAGGTTTACGAGCCGGTCGACAATTGACGCTTCGTCCCAGATGAAATCGAGGCAAGCCAGGGCCGTATCCACACGGAGGACGTTGGTGTTGACGCGCACCAGGTCGCCTTCACTTTGGCGTTGCACACCGCGCAGCGGCCAGGGAACGGCTCGCTCCGGGCAGTAGCTCAGCGACACCGTCCCTTCGCCGGCACGTCGAAGGAGCGCATCGTAGTGGATCGATTGATCGAAGGCTTGTTCTTCGGCAAGCAGGTTGATCGCCAGGCCGGGATGACGCCCGCGCAAGGGTTGCAGACGGGCCTGGGCCTCACGCGGCCGGACGCCGTCGTGTTGCAGGGCCAGTAAGTAATCGAGCACATCGGATAGTGCTTCCCGGAAAGAATCGTTCATGACACCGCTCCTCGACCAGCCATCAGAAGATCGCAGATGGCCGCAGTAATTGGCAGACCGGTTTCGTCCTCGATCCAGAGGTATTGGCCGCTCGGGTTGATCTCGATGAACACGTAGCGGCCGTCAGGAGTGAGGATCAGGTCGATGGCACCATAACAAAGCTCGAGCTTTTCGACCAACCGGACGCAACGCTCCTGCACCTCCGGCGGCAAGTCATGAGGAAAGTGAGGCGTGTTGCTGAGGTCATACCGCCGCCAGTCGTGCCGGGTGTGGTGCGTGTGTTGGGAATGTATCTCGGCGGCGAAGACCTGCTGGCCGACTACGGTAACCCGCAATTCGAACCGCTTGGGAACGTAGGCCTGGAAAATCATCGGGCAGAACTCAAGCGATGCCGCATACCCGATATCGCGCTTCGACACCACCTCGGTGTAACGCCATAAGCCGGCGGATTGGCCTACGGTCCAGTCAAACGCAGGACCTACCAGTTTGCTGACCACATTGCCATTGTGCTGGCTGTAGAAGTCGAGGAACTCTTCCCGGCTGTTGGTGACCAGAGTCGGCGGCAGTTCCAGACCCAGCTCGGCAGCCACGCGGAGTTGCGCAGCCTTGAGTTGAGCGCGCTGAATCGCCGCCGGGTGGCCCGGCAGCCACCGGCAGGGGAGCGCGTTCCACAGATCTTGAACGAAGGTGTGGCAATCCCGGGTAACGAATTCGCGGATGTCTTTGTCCTTGATTTGCTCATGCGCCGCGGGCGGACGGGGCCGGCGGTTCCACACAGAACTGAGCTGGGTCAGGTCGATGGCCCTCTCCTCCAGGCGCAAGAAAGACCGCATTTGGCCGTTCGGCGCATACCCGACCGACAGGCTGGCCTGGGCAGGGAAATCCGCCGGGTCAAACCGGACGAATTCCGCGCCCCGCGCCTCCAGCATCTTCACCACGTGGTCGGCGTGCGGATCGAAGGGTTGGGTCAGAACGAGGATCATCGCACTCTCCTGGCTCACAGCCGTGAACCTAATGGGTCTAACCGGGCATGATACGCGATGAAAGCCATCCGCCGCCTCGGAGAATAGCAGCGGACACCTGCCGGAGCAGCCCACCGGGTTAGTTGTCCCTATCCCAGTCGCCATTCGTAGCACGGAGGAGACTGCGAATGGCGAGCGCAGCTTGCCCAGAGTCAGTGCGCAAGTCAGTTCAAGGGTTTACGGCTGCGAGGAGTGGCTCGGGCGGCTGGCGTCGGCGCCTCCCTGCAACCCTGGAACCAGGTCAGATCCATGGCTTTCATCAGGAGCGTACCCGATCAAAAGGGAGGAAACGCAGAACGGAATCCGCCGGATTGGATCCGACGAATTCCGCGTCCCGCGCAACCCGGCGTTACACTCCCGGGCCAGCTGATCAAAGGGCCAGGGTGTTGCTTAACTTTTCATAATCCGTATCCCAGTCCCCCTGACCGGTAACCTTGTTGGTCTTGTCCATCAATCCGCTGGCCTTGGCGGACAAGGCGGCGTTGCAAGCCAGACGAGCCGCGAGGCCTCCGGTGACGATGCGCATTTCCCGATCCGACAGCTCAACAGCGATCTGCGGCAGGTCTGAAATCTCGGTTCGCGTTTCTTTCTGAGTGCGTGTCATAAATCCTCCATGAGGTTCCCTCGGGAACCGATTTTGATTTCGGGCCGCTTCGAGTGTCTGTTCGATCGCGGCTCGTGCCATTACCTAATGCAAAGCGCGTGCCAAAGTCAGAGATGTGCAACACGCCGTTCACCGATGCTGTGTAAGCCTTGTTGTCACGCCGACATACGAGCGAAACGAACAATCCTCCGCGACAGGCCGCTGTCAGGCTTGTGATCGAGATCGTTAACCGAAGGGCTAACCTGAGCATCCGTGGGGTTAGCGATACGGTGAAGATTTACGAAGAAGAGAGGAAAGAGGAAACAGGTGCGCGCTGCACACAGTCAGTGCGTTTTCCGCCGGCATTCTGAGTTTGTTATACGGCTCGGGCGGCGCCTCCCCAGGTCTGGAGTCAGGTCAGGCCCATGGCTTGCGTTGGGAGCGTACCCCGATCAAGAGGGCGGAAACGCAGAGGGGAATCCGCCGGATTGGATCCGACGAATTCCGCGTCCCGCGCAACCCGGCGTTACACTCCCGGGCCAGTTGATCAAAAGGCCAGGGTGCTGCTGAACTTTTCATAATCCGTATCCCAGTCCTGACCGGTAGCGATGTTGGTCTTGCCCATCAATCCGCTGACATTGGCGGACGAGGCGGCGTTGCAGGCCAAACGGGCCGCGAGGCCTCCGGTGACGATCCGCATTTCCCGGTCCGACAGCTCAACAGCGATCTGCGGCAGGTCTGAAATCTCGGTTCGCGTGTCCTTCTGTTTTCCTGAAGTCTGAGTGCGTGTCATAAATCCTCCTCGTAGGGTTCCCTCGGGAACCGATTTTGATTTCGGGCCGCTTCGAGTGTCTGTTCGATCGCGGCTCGTGCCATTGCATATTGCAAGGCGCGTGCCAGACTGACAGGCAGGCAAAAACTTCTCGCCGAGACAACTGTAAGTCTTTTAACTGTGGCAACATACGAGCGAAACCCACATTCCAGCCCTGAAGACAGCTCGTCGGTTTGTGATTGAGATCGCTAGCCCAAGGGTTAACCCGAGCATCCCTTGCGTTAGCGGACGCGGAGGAGAGGGCGTAGAGACAGGATGAGCCAACCAACATCCCTGGTCGGAGGGATTGCTTGGCCTGATACCTACCTGTATTACATCGTGAACTACTTGAAACGAAGAAGGGTCGGTGTGAGGCTGTGTTTCGAGGGGAAGCAAATCAAGACTTACTTCTGTGACAGCTCTTTCTGTTTGTACATGGAAGCGTCGGCGCGTTCGACGACTTGCGAGGTTGCTTCTCCCGGCTGCCATTGAGCGACGCCAACCGAGGCGTCTACGCGGATCTTTACCTTTGACGGGCCGGTACCGATGGGGATCGTGTATTCACCGAACACCCATTTCTGCATGCGCTCAATCTGGGCTTTCGCCCCGGCCAGATCGCAGTCCAGCACCAGGATGAACTCGTCGCCGCCCCAGCGGCCGACGACGTCGCTGGGACGGGTATTCGACCGCAACTCCTCGGAGAACTGTTTCAACAGGTTGTCGCCGGCCGCGTGCCCGTGGTTATCGTTGACCTCCTTGAAGTGGTTCAGGTCAAGGAATACAACGCAAAACACGTGCTCATGCGAGATGCGCCATTCCATCCGCTCTTCGATGTTACGACGATTCGGAAGGCCGGTGAGCGGGTCCCGCAACGCCAGCTGTTCCGCTGTTTTGAGTCTGGTTTCATAGCTTGAGAGCTCGACCCGCAATTGCGCTAGGGATTTGTTACTGTCCTGCGCCATCTGATCCACGCAGTGTTTCAGTTCGGTTGCCCTCTGCATCAAACATGTGCGGATCTGGGCCAGGTCTTCCAGGTCGGCGATGGTCTGCAACCGGGTTGAGAACTCCGTGAAGTGCTTTGTATAACGTTGATCCCGTTCACCCATCGATTCCGAAGTGCGGGCAAGCAGGAGCAGCAGGTCTTTGATGTCGTTGGCTTTCGCCTTGAAATATTCTGCAGTACGTTCTCCCCATTGATGCAATTGCTCCTCAGCATGCTTTTCAGTCGCCCTCACTCCAGCAGGAGTGACCTCGGTGGACAGGCGTTTCTCCAGGCCTGCCAAGCCCCGTTGCAGGTCCGAGCCGATTGCTGGACAGGCTCGAATCCCGCTCTTTCCCATGGCAAGCAGGGCCGCCCGATAGGACTCCAAAGCCGCCGATAGTAACTCCACGGGATCTGGCGCGCTTGCGCCAGGCTTGCCCGGTTCCATGTCCAGATACTTCTTCAGGGAAATCACGATCGAGACTCCTGCGCTCGTATCCTGCTTTTAAAACATGGCGGAACGGTAAGACAACGGATGCCTGTTGCGCTGATCTGTTGAAACCACTAACCAAAGTGGATTCCCGGTGACAGATCTCAACAGGGGAGTTAAACGCAACCGGCTGTTGCTAAATGATTGTCGCTAAATCATTAGAGATGCCAGTAAGCTATCGGCATTTTCTCAATAAATCTTCACGTTTTTACAATGGCGCGCCTGGCGTGCATTGACGGCGACCTGAAGTGGATCGCACGGAGAGATGCTTTACTCGCGCCCTCCTGCCGCCCGGAACGCGGCCGGCTCGCTCCCCCGGCTTACCGATTCACTATGATGAACCGCGACGTCGTTGAGAACTTCTGGTTCGCGGTAGCCAAACAGTTGGCGATGCCTCACCATCTCCGCGACTTCTGAAGGAACCATGGTCTCCCACGAAGGGTCGTTCTCCTTGATTCGCTTCAGTACATCGCGAGAGAAGATGTGCAGCACGCTCTCATCGAAGTTGTCGAGTTGCTTGATCCTGGATTGTTCCACCAAGTGCCGGAACAGGTTCAGTTCTGTCGCGGGCACTTCCACATTCTCCAGTGTCTTGAGCAGGCCCGTGACATGGTCCCGGATGGGATACACGTAAAGCCGTAAGTCTTTTGTGAACAACTTACCGAATGCTTCCAGGATTCCGCCTTCGAGTTCTGTGTAGTAGTCTTCGTTAAAAAGGTCCAGGAGGTTGGCCACGCCCATGGTCAGCGCAATGGGCTCTGCGGTGTATCTCGTCAGATATGCTGCCAGCCGGTAATATTCGAAGTAGTCCGAGATCAACACCGTCTTCCCCACCGCGCCCAGCGCATCCGCCCGCGCCAGAAAGTCACTGAGATCGATCTCGCCGGATGCGAGCAGGTTCCGCATAGTGATCTCCATTAGCTGCACCACCTGCTTTTCTTTGACCTCGGGTTCGCCGGCGAACTGATCGTAGGCACACCGGACCATGTCCATGTTGACCTTGGTGACAGGCCGGAAGCTGCCTCTCTCCACCAGGATGGCGCGTTTGCGAAGCAACTCCGACGGTTGCAGGACTTCCCCCGAAGGCCCGAAGATCGCGGCTCCACTGAGGCCGAGTTGCACCAGCTTGAGGCTCATCACGCGGTTGTCGACGTGGCGGAACTCAATTCCGGAAAACTCGACCATGTCGACTTCAACCCGGTCGATCGTAAGGTTGTCCAACAGCGATTCGACCATCAAGTGCGGTTTGTGATGCAGGAAAAAGGCGGCGTAAAGCAGGTTGACTCCGACAATTCCCAGGGCCTCCTGCTGCAGGCCATTCTCATGATCGAGCATTCGGACATGAATAATGACCTGGCTGTCCTCGTCGCGCGGGTGGGTCTGAAACTTTACCCCCATCCAGCCATGGCATTCGTTGGTGCCTTGATAGTTTCGCGCAGCTACGGTGTCGGCGAAGGCGAAGAAAGCGGTGCTGCCGCCACGCGATGCTCGCAGCCTCTCCATATTCAATCGATGTTCGTGGTCGAGCATGCTCTGCAGGCGTTCCCGGGACACGTAACGCTTACAGCGGCCGTAAATGGCGTCGCTGACCGCCATATCGTAGGCTGACATCGACTTGGAAATCGTGCCCGCTGCGCCGCCCACTTTGAAGAACCAGCGGGCCACTTCCTGTCCCGCACCGATCTCGGCGAAGGTGCCGTAACGGAGCGGGTCGAGGTTGATCTTGAGCGCCTTCTGATTGGTGCTCAGTCTGGGGCGTTCTTCTGCAAACGGAGGCTCGGTTCGATTCATCATGGTCGGCAGACCGTCGCGTTGGTTTCGCTCAGAAGCGGTACATCATCGTAAATTCCAGGAACGATGCGGTCGATCGGTGACCCTTTTGCAACGCTGTAAGGGTCGGATCCGTCGACGTCACGGTATCGTGAAATGTGTACACGCCCACCGTCTCACGCCAGAACAGGTGTCCTGCGCGAGCTGGGGAGGGCAGGTAGAAGCTGAGCATGGGGCCTTGCAGATCGTTGGTGCATTGTCCGTTGGGGACGGCGCAGCCCTTCGGGTCAACGTGCTCCGCGCCTTTCAGTTTGTAGTCAACTTGCAACCGCATTGAAAAATTGGTGGCGCAGTCCTCGGCAGCGCACTCTTTGTGGAAATAATCTTTGCCTCCGCCAATCGAGGGATGAAATGACTGTTTGGTGTAGTTGGTCGTCGACAGCTGGCTCCAACCGGCGCCGCCGCCGGCGAACCAGCCGCTGCTAACGCGGTAGTAGATCGACGAATCAATCGATCGGTCATGGCCCTTTTCATTGTTAACGGTGTTGTCGTTCGCCTTGTGTCCATTGTCATAGGCCGCGTTCGCCGACCAGATCAGGTGATCCTTGTCGATCCTCAATCCGGCTCCGACGGTTCCCGACAAAGGAGCATAGCCTCCGCCGTTCAGGCCCAGTCCGCCGTAGACAAACGGACGAGGCCACGGCAGTTTGGGGAATGAAGGACCGGAACCCGTCGGCAATACGGCGTTCTGACCAAATGCTTGCGTGCCCGCGATGCTCAACACAAGAATGAAAAGTAGCGATGTAGTGCGCATGATTTTCGCCTCCAACGAACGCCGGAACGCATCCCGCCCGAACTTTGCGAGGCCTATATCGGTACATCGATTAGGATTCTTTAATGTTTTGGAATGTATTGTGGCGGCGTGGCGGTCGATTCGTGGTAGGAAGCATTGAGCTAGCTGATTGCTCCGGCGAAAATATTGTGTGGTCGCGCCACTTTGTCTCGGGGCGACACAGTACTTCAGATTTCGCCACGCCCCCGGACAACGGCGTCATCCGGAGGGACGGTCCCGGCGGGTCCAAGTCAACACTGATGTTCTCAGCGCAATCAACCGATAAAGAGATACCTCGCAGGCCTGCTAAAAAGGCTTTCGGTTATGGCAAAGATCCTGATCGCCGACGATTCCAGATTCCAGGTGCAACTGATCTCAGCCTGTCTTGCTGAAAGAGGCTTTGCAGTGATTTCTGCGGGAGATGCTTTACAGACCTGGATGACCGCCTTGCGAGAGAAGCCGGAGGCCATCATCCTGGACATAAACATGCCGGGCGGCACCGGGGTTGAAGTGCTCAAGAGATTGCGGATGTCGGCGAAGACCCAGCACATTCCTGTAGTTGTGGTGAGCGGAAGCTCGGACCCGAACATCGAAAAAACGGTCAGAGATCTCGGGGCCCGAAATTTTCTGGGTAAACCGGTCGATCCGAAACAGCTGGGCGAACTGATGTCCGCCTTGCTGAGCCCGCAAACACCTGCCTAGATCAGTATGGGAAAGGGGAGAGTTGGGAAAGACCGGGGAGAGCTTCTGGTACATTCCCGCGGTAACGCATGCAGTCTACCGGCGCTCGAGAATAGCACTCACTTTGTTCAGAAGAGAGTTCTTGGTGAAAGGCTTCTCCAGAAACGCTCCCTCGTTAGCGAGCACCCCATGTTGGGTGATCAGTTCATTCGCATAACCAGATACATACAGCACTTTCAGGTTTGGAAGGAAACCCTGTAGAGCAATGCCTAACTCCCTGCCATTCAATCGAGGCAACACTACATCGGTCAGCAATAGATCGACCGAACTCTGCAGCTTTGCCTGTCGAATCGCCTCGTCTCCGTCCGAGGCTTGCAGGACTCTGTAGCCGTTATCTTCCAGCAGGCCAGCCATCAGTGTGCGCAGCGGTTCTTCATCTTCGACCAGCAAAATCGTCCCCGAACCTCGGTGAGGCGGGCACTGCGCCTGATCGTGTTCGGCGGTTGCTTCTTCGTCAACCCGGGGCAAGTAGACCTTGAATGTGGTTCCCCGCCCGGGTTCGGTGTACACAGAGACGTAACCACCGCTCTGGTTGACGACGCCGTCCACGACGGACAGTCCCAGCCCAGTTCCCTTTCCCGGTTGCTTCGTCGTGAAAAAGGGTTCGAAAATGTGAGGAAGGATTTCCGGGCTAATTCCGGTGCCCGTATCACTCACGGAGACCAAGACGTACGACCCCGGGCGCGCCGGTGGATGATGTGAGGCGTATGCTTCATCCAGCTCCGCGTTGCTGGTGCTGACTATGAGCTTGCCACCTTGTGGCATGGCATCCCGGGCATTTACGACCAGGTTCATGATAATTTGTTCGACCTGACTCAGATGAGCCCGAACGCTGCCCAGGGAAGTGCCCGGGGTAATCACCAGGTCGATGTCCTCGCCGATCATGGGGAGCAGCATATTGCTCAAGTTATCCACGACGGTGTTTAGGTTAAGCACCCTGGGGAATATGACTTGCTGCCGGCTAAACGCCAGAAGCTGGCGGGTCAACCCGCTGGCACGTTCGGCTGCCTTTTTTATTTCGTCGACTCCCTTACGTTGCGGTCCAGGTTCCAGGCGTCCCTGCAGAAGCTCGCTGTAACCAATGATGACACCAAGCATATTGTTAAAGTCATGCGCTACGCCACCGGCAAGTCTGCCAACGGCTTCCATCTTCTGAGCCTGCAGAAACTGCTCTTCCAAACCTTTCGCCTCGGTTACGTCACGAGTAATCGCCAGCAAGCAGGTTTCGCCATCTAACTCAATCAGCTCAGCAGAAACCTCGACCAACCGGATGTTGCCGGCCTGGGTTCTGAATTTGGACTGAAATGCCGCGACTCTGCCTATGGCTTCCAGCTCCCGGATGATGGCAAACCGGTCTCCGGGATCCAGCCAGATATTCAGTTCTTGCGTGGTACGGCCGACTATTTGCTCGCGGGTATAGCCCATGATCTGCGAGAACGCATCGTTGACATCAAGATACCTGCCCTCTGCCACAGTGCTTATAGTGATCGCGAGCGGGCTCGCTCGAAAGGCTTTCGCGAATATCTCATCCGATTGCCTCAGTCTCTCCTGATTGCGCTTCTGTTGGGTAATGTCATGCGCGAGGATGAGTTCAGCCGGTCGTCCGCGGAAGATGACAGAATGACTTGTAATTTCAACGTCAATGAGAGTGCCGTCCTTCTTGAGGTGTTTCGAGAGCGGGACCCGGCTGAAACCTTCATAAGGCTTCGAGACGGCCTGGAGAATCGCTGGAATATTCTCTTTCGGCCTTATGTCCAAAATCGTCATGGCGAGAAACTCGTGCTGCGAAAAACCGTAGTGGCTAACCGCCGCTTCATTCACCGCCAGAAAGGCCAGAGTTTCCCGATCAAAAACCCACATGGGCAAGGGATTACTATCGAACAGAATCCGGTATTGTTCTTCCGAATCCCGCAACTGCTGTTCTGCCCGATCACGCTCCTCGCGCAACCTGCATTCTTCAATCGCCCGGCGGCAGACCCGTGGAAGGCGATCCAGTCTGTCTTTCAACACATAGTCGGTGGCTCCCTCCTTGATGCATTCAACTGCCACATCGTCTCCAAGTTCGCCGCTGACCAGAATGAATGGAGTGTCGTAGCCCGAATTCCGTAGCCACCGTAAGGCCTCCAAGCCATTCCAGTCTGGGAGTCGGTAGGCGGCAAGAATCAGGTCGAAGTGCTGTTCGCGGAGACGTTCAGTGAATTCTTTGGAAAAACAGACGATTTCGCTGTCAACCTCAAACCCTGCGCCAGCCAACTGGGCCAGAGAGCGTTTCGCGTCGGCGCGATCGTCCACAAGTAGCAGTAACCTTGGGCGGCTGGGGCCGGATTGCCGCGCCACCACGTCGTGGCTTCGTTGCCCCTTCGTATTGAGAAAGGTGGATATTTCCATTCCCGGCCAAAGGCTGACGTGAATATAGCGTCACAAGTGCATGATTGTACGCAGTTAAATTTCATGTCGGAATTCCGACGTATTCGTCCCAAGCCCGGATTTCGCGGCTCGGGTTTGGTAGGCTGACGGCAACATCGACAATCTGGCCCTATGGACGAACACGATCTTCCCAAACTCCTTGTCATTGACGACGAACCACAAAGCCTCGAGCTCATCAAAGACGCGCTCTCCGAAAATCGGTTGGAAATTCTTACGGCCCGCGGAGCAGAAGCCGGCCTGGAGACTCTCCGCCGAACGCGACCGCGCATCGTGCTCCTGGATTTGATGATGCCAGGTGTGCAGGGACTGGAAATGCTGGCGTCGATTCTGGCTATCGACCCGGGCACGGAAGTGATCCTGATGACCGCCCACTACTCTACCGAATCGGCGGTCGAGGCGATACAGAAGGGCGCGTGCGATTATCTCAATAAGCCCGTCAACCTGGAAAAACTCCGGCGCCGTATCGCTCAGCTCCTGTCGGAGGCTGAGGACCGGCACAAGACCTACCGCCTGGACCACGAACTGCTTCACGCCTGTCAATTTGAAGGAATGGTTGCGCATAGCCCGATCATGCTGGATATGTTCGCCAAAGTTCGGCGCGTGGCGCCGCATTTTCGCACGGTTCTGATCACCGGGGCTACAGGCACTGGAAAAGAGCTGGTGGCAAGGGCTTTGCATTCCCTCAGCCCTGCCGTTTCGAGTCCCTTCGTGGTTTGCAACTGTTCGGCGATCGTCGAAACCCTGCTGGAGAGCGAACTGTTCGGTCACATCAAAGGGGCTTTCACAGGTGCTACTCAAGACAAGCTGGGGGTGTTTGAGTATGCCAATCACGGAACTGTCTTTCTGGATGAGATCGGTGAGTTACCGCTGACGGCACAAAGCAAGCTGTTGCGAGTTCTACAGAACCATGAGATACAACGAGTCGGCTCGCCAGTTCCCAGAACGGTCGAGGTTCGTGTAATCGCGGCTACCAATCGGAACTTGCGGTCCATGGTGAGCGATGGCACTTTCCGGGAAGATTTGTACTACCGGTTGGCGATGGTCGAGATCACGCTGCCTCGCCTGGCAGAAAGACGAGAGGACCTGCCGCTTCTGGAAAAGTATTTCTTGGAAAAGTTCGCAAAGGAGTACAGAAAACCCTTAGCTGGTATTACGCGCCGGGCTCAAGCCCGCATGGCGACTTACTCATGGCCCGGAAATATCCGCGAACTCGAGAATGTTCTGGGTAATGCCTGCATCATGGTGGATGGAACCGTCATTGACGTCGCCGATTTACCGGATCAGATACGAGGTCAGCCCCGAGAGATTGCAACTCAGGATGACCTGATGATCTCACTCGAGGAATTGCAAAAACGACACGCCCTGCGCGTCCTGGAGCGAGTAGGCGGCAACAAGTCTCAGGCGGCGGAGATACTGGGAGTATCCCGCGCCACCATTTACCAATTACTTGCACAGCCGAAAACTGGGAGCGACGGCTAACCCACTGTGCCGAGTAACTGCTTTCTTTCAGTGACCGTCGAGTCAATCCAGGTCTCAACTGCGCCCGCAGTTCATTTGCTCCGAGAGCAACTTCACACCTGTCAGGTGGAGGCGGTGGCAGATATTCTGTTGGCCCCGGTCGGTCGGCTGAGTTCAGCAATGGCTCGGAGGAGTTCCGCGGAATCGGGAAAGAGCGCGATGCCTCGGTTGAGCAACTCCCTCGCCTGCTGCTCCTGGTTGGCATGCAATCGAATGCTGGCGGCGCGAAGGTAAGCTTTCGCAGTGCCTTCCAGATTCGCAAGCTTCTCAGCCTGTTCGGCGGCTTCCGACAGAGCGTTGACGGCCACCAGAGCCTTCATCAGCCGATCTTGAACCTCAACCGAGCCCGGCGCGTTCGCCGCAGCCCGCGTGAGCCTGGTGAGTCCGTCCCTGGTTCGACCAAGTCTCAGTTCGGTATATCCCAATTTGCTGCTCAGGACGGGATCGTTTCCGGTGAGCCTGACGGCATCGCCGTAGGCGGCGCGAGCTTCGAGAAGACGTCCGAGGTTGTGGAGCGCATCTCCACGAAGATGTTCGCGGAACGCCCGGTTGTGCCTGTCGGCGCGCGCGCCGTCTAACGTGGCCAGGGCCTGGCTGTACTTGCCAAGATCGAGATAAATCATTCCTTTGAAGAGAGCGGCCGGGGTTGCCTTCGGCTCCAGAACCAAAGCGCGCTCGAAACAGCGCAACGGCTCCGATGGTTCTCCAGAACACTCGTATTCCTGCAGCCCGAGCTGGATCCAAGCCATCGGGTCGTCAGGCAACTCCCGAACCTTCATGCGTAACAGGTCGCGATAGGCCACCGACTTCCTATCTCTTGTCTGCTGTTGTGCTAACTGGCCGAAATGGTGGATACAGAACGCCGCCACGGGCAATCGCCGCCCTAGCGCATGGATTCTGGGTTCCACGAGTTCGTGCACACGTCCGATGAAATAGACCTCGGGATCACGGCGAAACAACCGGCAGTTCTCGTGAACGAAATATGCGGGAGCGCGCTGGGCGCGGGGATGTGGGTTCCGGTTTGATTCGGAGATACGGTCCCAGCCTCTGCCGGTGACAGTGGGAATGTAGTTGCGAATCGGGACCAGGAAACCGCCCGCATTCGATTTCCTCAAGAGGTTCGGGATTTGATTCCTGGCTTCGCCGTCCAGTTCCTCGTCCGCGTCCAAGACCAGGACCCAGTCCGTCTGCATGCTTTGCAGAGCGGCGTTGCGGGCTTTGGCGAAGTGGTTCTCCCATGGGACAGAGACTACGGTTGCACCAAATTCGCGGGCGATGTCGGCGGTGTTGTCGGTTGAACCCGTGTCGACGATAACGATCTGGCTGACCATCCCCGCCACGCTCTGCAGACACGGACCCAGCGTCTCTGCCTCATTCTTCACGATCATCGACAGGCCAAGAGTGGACACGCTTTCCTCATCCGGCGCTAATTCAGAGACTCGTCCAGTGGCGTATGAGCAAGTTCTTCGCCAAGGTGATTGAACCGCGAGATCGCTCGGGAACTAAACGGGGTGGCCCAATGCCCCAGCCTAAAAGCCGGCCTCAAAGCACTTTGCCTGGTGATTGCTCTGTCGTGCGTGGCCCCGGGAAAGTGCTCTCCTGATTAAAAGCGAATGAGGAAAGGAAATTGCTGAACCCTCTAAGACCCATGACCAAGCATGACGAGGCAATCCTTGCTTTCCACGAAGGCCGCGTAGCGGACGCCTTACATTTGCTGGAAGAGCTGTTGTCCGCAGAGGAAACCTCCGAACTTTGGAATGACTGGGCGGCAGTACAGCTCGGCGCCGGACAAATTAGCCAGGCTGAAGCTGGATTCACTCGCGCTTTGGAGCTGGATTCGCAAAACATCGATGCGACCACCAACCTGGGGTTGTTGCTGCTCGGCCGGGGCGAGGTGAGCCGGGCAGAGTCCATGTTGAAGCAAGTGTTGCCGGCGTTACCAACCGCACAACAAGAACTTGTACGGGCTTTATTGGCGGGCCTACCGGTCGACAGACCTGCCAATTCGGACATGGCCTCTTCGACAGAGCGCACCCTGCGGGTGTTGGTGATCAATGACACGTTTCCGGATCCAAAAAGCAACGACCACGATTTGCGATTGATCAAACTTCTTCACGCGCTATGCAACAAGGGCAACGATGTGACCTTCATCGCCCGTGAATCGCTGCATGGCAAGCAGTGCGAACCTTTACTCCGCCAGGCGGGAATTCACACCTATGGAGACGACCCGGACCGCCTGGCGTGTCTGGGACGTGCCGCCGATGCATCCTCCTGGCACCTGCGCGATCTGCTCACGCGGACTCAGTTCGACGTCGCACTCCTGATACAAGGTTTCAGCGGTGGTATTTCGATCCCTGAGCACTACCTTGACGATCTGCGGCTGCAGTCACCAGGAACACGGATCGCGGTGCTTGCAGATCAATTACACGGAGCTCTTTGTGTGACCGACAGAGGATCGCTCGCTGACTTCGAACAAGCGGCGGACTGGGCGGATCGGCAGTGGGAAGCGTTTGAGCGGGCTGACGCGGTGGTCGTCCCCAGGCTCGATGACACGGTGGCACTACGTGAAACCGGGCGCAGCCTGCACGTTGAAGTTGTTCCGCACGACCTTGAGCCCGCAAACCTCGCCAGCGCGCTGCGGCGGATTCACTCTCTTACTCCGAAGGCCCACGTCGAAGAGGCCTGTTCGGTCATGTTAGTGGAGACTCTGTTTCGGGAGCGCTTGGCGCCAAGAACTGGCGGAGACAGGTTCCTGGGGCAGCTTGAGTGTTACGTGCGCCTCGCCGAGCAGTTGCTACGCGAAGGCAAGCCGGAAAGAGCCCGCGCACAAGTACGGCATGTGTTCGGACGGTTACCGGTATCAATGCGGACCGGACAGTTTGCTGCTCAAATTTTTATTCTCTTGAAGCGTTGTTACCGCCAGTTGGGCAATGCAGAGATGGCAGAGCGCTACGCGGCCGAGGCCCGCCGCCGCATGACGGTGCCAATGCCAGTAGTTTCAACTGTCAAGTACAAGCAAACGGGTGGACTCTTGTTCTCGGTCATCGTCCCTACTTACAATCGGCTTCCCATCCTGAGAAAGTGTCTCGATGCGCTGGAATCTCAGACTCTTCCCGCGAGCGATTTCGAGGTGATTGTGATCGATGACGGTTCCTCCGACGGAACCGAACATTTGCTGGCTCAATATCAGCCGGCTTTTCGCTTCCAGTACTTGCGTCAGAAGAATTCCGGCACGGGCGCGGCCAGACGCAACGGCGTCGCCCACGCCAGCGGCGAGTACTTGCTCCTGATGAATGACGATACTATCTGCGACCGCGATCTGTTGACGGAACACCTGGGGGTTCAGCGTGCATTTGCCGTCCAGCAATGGGCTGTGCTGGGCAACTTTGAATATCCTCGTGCGGCGCGGCAACGGGCACTCACCCAGTATTTCTGCGTCGAGCCTTTCATGTTTCCCCAGGTGAGCATGGAAGCGGAATGCCCCTATGGCTACTCACATTTCATTACTTGCAATCTGAGCGTCCGCAGAGATTCTGTTCTGGACGCCGGTTCCTTCGATCCGATTTACAAACTCAGCGAAGACACGGAGCTCGGCATCCGGCTTTACGAGCGGGGCTACCGGGTGCTTTACCATCCGGCCGCTCACGCCCTTCATGACCATCTTCCGTATCCTGCGCTTAATCTGGTCCGCCGCGCGCGCGTGTATGGCAAGGATTATTTCCACATGTTTCGCAGACATCCCCGGGTGATGAGCGATTGGGCCATGCCGGTGAAGTTGACAGGAATGGATGAGGAGAATGCGATTCGCGTTCTTGACTACGTGCAGGCCCATCGTTCGGAAGTTGAGCAAGCCCTGGCTGCGCTCGAACGCTGGGACACAATCGACTTCGAACCCTTCCTGGCAGACCAGGCGGAGACCGCCTCGATGGTGCTCAATCTCGTCCGGCAAGCGGTGCCGGCGATTCATTGGTTTTACCTGTTTGAGACCATGCTTCACACCATGATTCGGGAATTGGGCCTGGGGCACTTAGCTACCGAACGGACTGTCATTCATGCCGCGCTGGGCGCGGGAGGTTGAAGCCGGAATGAGCAACGAAAGACCGAATCCGCCCGATGTCGCTCAGGCCATGCTTCAGGGACCGCAGGGAACCCTGCCGTTCTGGCTGTTCAAGACTGACGTGTGCTTCCAGATCGCAAACGATATTTTCGCGGGAAACACTTACCCGAATATTTCGTTCGTATCCGGGGTCAAAACCATTCTTGACATTGGAGCCAACGTCGGCGCAGCCTCCGTCTACTTAGCGATGGCCTATCCCAACGCACAGGTCTATGCCTTCGAGCCAGGAAGCGTTGCGTTGCCACTGTTGCAACAAAATGTTGCGCCGCTGCGGAATGTGAGCGTGTTCCCCTATGGCCTCTACTCGATGCGAAAGGCGGCGCCTTTGTTTCATGGCAAGCATGACAGCGTCGAGTCATCCGTGTGTTCCACCGGTCGCACCGCCGGCACAGGCGAGGCCATCCGATTGGAGAGCGCCTCGCAATTTCTCTCCGAGCACAACATCAACATAGTGGACATCCTGAAGATTGACACAGAAGGCTGTGAAGTGCCGATCCTGCAATCTTTGAGCAACTACCTGTCTCAGGTGAAAGTGTTGTACGTGGAATACCACAGCGAGCGGGACCGCCGATTGATCGATGGGATGCTGGCGGAAACGCATGTCTTGTGGAGAGGAAAGGTTACGTTCGCGTACCGCGGAGAATTCTGCTATCTGAAACGCGAGTTGGTGCCCGACGAAAGTGAGACTCACACGTCCGAGATTCTCCTAAACCTGGAATAAGAGGAAGAGTCGTAATGTTCGCAATTATCGGAATTCTGGTTGTATTCGGCGCCGTCGCCGCCGGATACCTGATGGAGCATGGCAACCTCAAGGTACTGATGCAGCCAGCCGAGCTCGTCATCATTGGCGGAGCGGCAATCGGTACCGTATTGGTGGCCAATCCGCTGCATATTCTCAAAAAGATCGCAGCCGGATTTGCCGGAGTTTTCGGAGGAAGCAAGTACACGAAGCAAAGATATCTGGAAACTCTGAAGATGATGTACGACCTGTTGAATAAGGCGCGTAAGGATGGGATGGTGGCGCTCGAAGCCGATATCGAAGATCCGGCCAAGAGCCCGATCCTGTCGAAGTATCCTGCCTTTGTCAAAGACCATCACGCCTGTGATTTTGTCTGTGACACGATGCGCATGGCGGTAAGCGGCGGAGTGCAACCCTTTGACCTTGACCAGATGATGGAGCTGGATATGGATGTGCACCATCACGATTCCAGCCAACCGGTTCAGGCGCTCAGTACCATGGCTGACTCTCTTCCGGGACTGGGTATCGTCGCTGCCGTGCTGGGCGTGGTGATCACCATGGGCGCCCTCGGGGGGCCTCCGGAAGAGATCGGGCACAAGGTCGCTGCGGCGCTGGTCGGAACGTTCCTGGGAATCCTTCTTTGCTACGGATTAGTGGGGCCAGTCTCCGCCAACATGGCGAAATTGACCGACGATGAGCATGCTTACTATCACGTTCTGCGCGTGCTGATTTCTTCTTTCATGAAGGGAGCGCCTCCGATTATGGCGATCGAGGTTGCCCGGCGAGCCATTCCCGGGCATGTGCGGCCGGGCTTCAAGGAAGTGGAGAAGACCGTTCGCACCAGCGATGCGAGCGCCGCGGCCGCGGCCAAAGCCGGAGCTTAGGTATATGCCGAGCCCGAACGAAGCCCGTCCCATCATTATCATCAAGAAAAAAGGCGCGCACGGGGGACATCACGGCGGCGCATGGAAAGTCGCCTACGCCGACTTCGTAACCGCCATGATGGCTTTGTTCATCGTGCTCTGGCTAATGAACAGCAGCAAGCAAATCCAGGTGGCGGTGGGCGGATACTTCAAAGACCCAACCGGAACTTCCAAAAAAGTGGGCAGTAACCAGACCGGGTCGGGCGAGAATTTCACTCTGACCAAGGACAACATGCCCAAGCTCAAGGAAGAGCTACAAAAAGTTGTTCGTCAGATCAGCAATTTCGACAAACTCAAGAACCAGATCGCGATGACCGTGACTTCGGAAGGATTGCGCATTGAGTTGCTGGAATCGTCCTCAGGGACGTTTTTTGAGAGCGGCAAGTCCGATTTGAGCGCCGATGGCCGGGGAGTTCTTGAAGCACTGGCGCAGGAACTGGGAAAGTTACCCAACCACGTCTCCATCGAGGGCCATACGGACGCGAAGCCTTACACCGTGAACCGTGACTATGGAAACTGGGAGCTCTCCGCCGACCGGGCGAATTCGGCCCGTAGAGTATTGCAGAGCCACGGATTGCGCGCGGACCAGATTTCGCAGGTACGAGGCTATGCCGACCAGAAATTACGTGTACCCAGCAACCCGCTGGAACCGTCGAATCGGCGCATTTCGCTGATTGTGCAATACGTGGTCAAGACCGACGACGAAGAAGAGCCGGTACCGGTTCCGAAAGCCGAGTCGGACGGCAAAGCACCAGACAGTCAAGCTAGTGCACACTAATCAGACCGCCAGCACCGGGTAGATCTGTTGATCGTCTCTCTCCTCAGCAACACCTCACTGAACTACGACACCGACTGGATGAACTTTTGGATCTGCTTGCGCTCTTCCAGAGACGAATAGAGGAAATTTACGCCGCAACGCAAGTCCTGACTATATTCAACACTGCCCTGGATCTGTAAGGGAATGGTGCCACCGGGGAAAAGCAACCTCATTGTTACCTGCGTCTTGGGAGTCAAAGGCCGAGGTAGTTCAGCGGCTAGTCCGTCTTCGCTGATGTCGGTGCAAACAGCATCGTAGGGCTCACCGGTGGCCATCACTTCGAGGTAGAAGCTGAAATTGGCGGAAACGCGCGGAGAGCGAAAGCCAAACGGCCGAATGGAGCCGAAGTTTTCGTCGGTCTTCATCGCGGCAGATTAGAACTGCCCTCGCTGGTTTCAATATTCTGTCCGACAGTTGTATTTAAATCAGACACGTTGTCTGGAAAGTGTACACTGCCCGGCCGCCAAACCTGTCGAATTAGCACGAAATTAAGCCAAAACATTTTGGCAGAGCAATTGCAATTGTTAGAAATGCCAAATCTTCAAGAAAGCAGTTGTCTTGGGGCGGCACTGCGAACCTCAGCCTTCTCGCGTGTCAAGTCTTGCGGGCATTTTATCGGTACATCAGTTGAAATTCTTCAGAAGTAGCTGCTGCACTTCTGGCAACTAGCTTTTGTGGAAATGGCTTTCCAGCACTTGAAAGCTGGGCACCGGAAGTACGACAGGAAAGGACCCTGTGAACACGGAAACACAACGTCAGAACGACCCGAATCCTCACGTCCTGGTCGCCGAAGATGATGTCCCATTGGGGAATTTCCTCCGGCGACAACTGGAGTCGGAATCCTACAATGTGCGTCTGGTGCAGGATGGTGAGGAGGCATCAGAACTGGCGAATCGAGACAAATATCACTTACTCATCCTGGACTTGAATCTACCGAAGATGGACGGGGTTGCGGTCCTGAACCACGTCCGCCCCAAGCAACCGCAGCTGCCGATCCTGGTTTTAACCGCCCGGACCGAAGTAGAGGACCGGGTCCTCTCACTCGATAGCGGGGCTGACGATTGCATGCTCAAGCCGTTCTCGTTTTCTGAGCTTATGGCCAGGGTAAGGGCACTGCTGCGCCGGTATCCACACCATCCGGCAAGTCAGCTGCAGGTTGGGGATCTGATTCTTGATAACCGCGAGTTTCGCGTGGAGCGAGCCGGCAAGAGAATCAATCTCTCGGGCAAGGAATTCGCCCTGCTTGAATACCTGATGAGAAATACGCGGCAGACCGTGACCCGAAGCATGATCACGGAACACGTCTGGAACATGCCGTTTGATAACTCCACCAATCTGGTGGATGTGTACGTTAAGTATGTACGCGACAAGGTGGATAATCCCGAGTTTTCCGTGCCGCTGATCCGGACCGTGCGGGGCGTGGGATACGTGCTTTCGGACAATTGAGGACCAGCCATGCGCGCGCAGCAGGACAGCTCACACTCGCAGAACTTTCTCCAAACTCTCTCGTCCAGTATTCACCAGATGGCGCAGCCACTGTGCACGATACAGGGCTTGCTGGAGCTGGCGCTGCTGAAGCCAACCACGGCCGAGCAGTATCGAGCGATCATGGAAGATGTCCTGGGACACCTGCGGCGGGCCGCGGAGTCGATGCAGTTCACCGCATCGCTGGCACGGTTTCAGCAACCGGCTGCGGACGTACATGAGATCCGGCTCAGCGCCGCGCTGGAAAGTGTGGTTGCGGATCTTCAACCCGCGCTTGACACCTCGCAGGTCCAGCTTGTGATTTCGCGCCCGGAAGACGAACCATCGATACGGATTTCAGGCACTCGTTTGCGGAAGATGCTTTTCTATGTGCTGCAGGCGGTGCAAGGGTGTTCCCAGCCGGGGGAGAGCGTGCAGATCGACATCCGGGCATGCGCCGGCCATGTGGTCTTGCGAATTCATCCACTGAGTAAACCACCGGGTAAGAATGATGGAACCGATTCTGCCCAGCCCTCACAAGATAGCGTGGTGGGCCGAGCTCTCGCCATGGCGGATGGCATTGTGAGCTACGCGGGTGGAACGTTCAGGGTCAGTACCGACCCCCTGCTGATCGTTGCAGATTTCCCCGTGAAACGCGAAAACAGAACCCGCGCGGTGGCGCGGAACAAGCAGTCCGGAGTTTCCGGTTCGCCGTCTGTAGTTGGTTCGCACTGATTGTTCAAGAGGCTTTAAATTCGGGGATGGTCGCAGATGCCGTTCCCCACCGATAAAGAGGATGTTCCCAGAACCCTATGAGCATCGCACCCTTGCCTGTGTGTGACCCAGTTGCCGGAGTCTTGATTGTCAGTCCAAATCGCGAGCTGCGCCGGCAGTTGATGTCGCGCGCGAAGTCGGATCGCTGGCGCTTGACGGAAGCAGCCAGTGGAGCCCAAGCACTGGGCCAGCTTGAAGCTGAGGATTTTCAATTGCTCCTATTGGACCCTTCTCTGCCCGACCTCAATGCGAATGAGTTCCAGAAACTGGTGCGGCGCCAGTTCCCTCATCTCCAGATCCTGCCACTCGATCACCAGACTGGACTGCCGCTGCCATCTTCAGTTCCCGCCGAGCTCGGCG
>Ga0075021_10000036_pt1 | contig 74181 bp, 71 predicted proteins | sample ColStrG_CSR_2012_FD_72749 | JGI IMG/M metagenome (GOLD analysis project Ga0075021, IMG submission 72749) | Freshwater sediment microbial communities in response to fracking from Pennsylvania, USA - Cold Stream Run_MetaG_CSR_2012 | ecosystem: Environmental > Aquatic > Freshwater > Creek >...
CGTGCCGTACTGCACCCTATGTAACAGTACGTAAAGAAAAGCTGTTTGGTTTCCTAAACCCTTAACGGCAAGATAGGTTGCGGGGCGCGAGAAAGCGCTGGCACGAACGTGCTATACACCTTTACCGTCATCACTTTGACACGTTGTGTCGTTTTGGGATGAGAAGAAACGGCAGTTGCGACAGGTCGCCTATTGTTTTGTGGAGGGCGGAGGAGTGATTGGCGCGACGATCTCTGCTGAGTCCATTCGGGCTTGATCGACCAAAAGGATAGGAATGCCGTCGCGGATTGGATAGTTTCTCCCGCAGGCGGTACACCGAAGTACATCGTCTTTCGCGGTCAGCGCTTCGCGGCAGGCGGGGCACGCAAGAATCTCAAGCAGATCTGCTGGGATCATATTGAGAAGTGTACCTGTTCCTTCCCGCTTGATTGAATAAATCGTGGGGCCACCCGGGTCGAAAGGCCACAGTATTAGCTGCGGTATTAGAATGATGTGTTGCCCATTTTTAGGAGTCTTCATGTCCGCCACAATTCTTGACGGGACTAAAATCGCCAGTGAAATCCGCGCGGAACTTGCGGCCGAAGTAAAGTCGATGACCGCCGCTGGTGCTCGGCCGGGTCTTGCGGTCATCCTTGTGGGCGAAAATCCTGCTTCAGAAATCTACGTTCGCGGGAAAGTTAAGAGCTGCGAGGAGCTCGGTATCTATAGCGAAATTATCACGCCGGCTGCAACCATCACCACGGAAGAACTCTGCGAACTCGTCGAAGGGCTGAACCGGCGCGACGAAATCGATGGCATCCTGGTCCAGCTTCCTCTGCCGGATCAAGTGGATGCGAAGAAAGTCTTAATGACGGTTCACCCCGCCAAGGATGTCGACGGATTTCATCCCATGAATGTTGGCTACCTTTCCACCCAGCGCCCGGGACTCGTGCCGTGTACTCCGGCGGGAGCGATGGAAGTTCTTCGCCGGAGCGGCATCACCGTCTCTGGCAGGGAAGCCGTGGTCGTAGGTCGCAGTGACATTGTCGGCAAGCCCGCTGCCATGCTCCTGCTCAACGCAAATGCCACCGTGACAGTCTGTCACTCGAAAACCCACGACCTCGCTGCTGTGTGCCGTCGTGCCGATATTCTGGTCGCGGCGATCGGTCGCGCTGGAATGATTACCCGGGATTTCGTGAAGCCGGGGGCCACCGTGCTTGATGTTGGCATTAACAAGGTCACCGAGCGCGCTCAGTTTGAGAAATTCTTTGCTGGCAACAAGAAGCGCGAAGAGAACTTCGCGGCGAAGGGCTCGACGCTCGTCGGCGATGTCCATCCTGAAGTCGCAGACGTGGCAGGTGCGATCACGCCCGTTCCCGGAGGCTTAGGCCCGCTCACGATTGCCATGCTCATGAGCAACACCGTGAAAGCGGCCAGGATGCGTCGCGGAAGCCTAGTGGCGGTGTAGAAAGCGGTATCGAAGAGCGGTGTAGAAGAGCCGTACTGCAAGAGGTTCGTATCAGGGCACGGCTTCAGCCGTGCCGCAAGGATACAAAGATGAATAGGGCTTTAGCCCCCGAGGCAACTTCTGACACGATCTCTCAAGGTTGGGCTCACCGGAGCGATTGGCAGCGGGAAATCCACCGTCGGCAAGATGTTCGCCGCGCTTGGTGCGTACGTGACCGAGGCGGATCAAATCGCCCACGACCTGCGACGTCCCGGCCAGCCTGTCTATGAAGAAATCCTTCGCCACTTCGGACGCGAGATTCTCAGTGCGGACGCAACCATCGATCGAAAGAAGCTGGCCGATGCGGCCTTTGGCACGCTGGAGCGTCCGAGCAATCGGGTTCAAGAACTCAACGCCATCGTTCATCCTGCCGTAGCGCAAGCTCAAGGCAAATGGATGGCCGACATCGCCCGCGAACATCCCGAAGCGATCGTCATGGTCGAGGCCGCGCTGATTTTCGAAGCGAATTTGCAATCCCAATTCGGCCGCATCCTTGTCGTGACCTGCCCCCTGGAGATTCGCATCCAGCGCTGGATGTCCAGCCACCAAGTGGACGAAGCAACTGCACGCAAAGAACTGGAGCGCCGAATGGCCGCACAGTGGCCGGAAGAAAAAAAGGTCAGCGCGGCGAACTATTTGATCGACAACTCCGGTACTCAGGCGGAAACCGAGCGCCAGGTTCGGGGAGTTTTCCGCGAGCTGACTGCAAGCCAATAAAGCTCCACAAGTTACAAGAAGGCGTACAAGAACTTAGACGAATGTCCTGTTAACTCTTCCCGCAATTGTCATTCGCCGGAATGCGCGATATTCTTCACAAGACTTCCGAAACCTCCCCTTCATGGCCAAACTTTTCGAGAGCCCACGTTACATCGCAGTGGAAGGGCCGATTCGCGTCGGCAAGAGCACATTGACGCAGATTCTGGCCGAGCGCATGAACGCCCAGCGCATTACCGAGCCGGAAGATAATCCATTCCTGCAGGCCTTTTACGAGGGAGAACCGGGCGCGGCATTTCAGGCGCAACTCGCCTTCCTGATTCGTCGCTTTGAGAGTCTGCGTGCGTTGGACCTGGCAGCTCGCTCGCAAAAGATCGTGATCACCGATTTTATCTTTGAGAAAGATAAGCTCTTCGCTTGCCTGAACCTGAACGACGCCGAGCTGGAAACCTACAACCGCTATTTCAATTTCTTCCGCGAACAGTTGCCGACACCCGATTTGGTGATTTATCTCCAGGCGACTCCGGAAGTACTGAAGAAGCGGCTTCGCAAGAAAAACGCAGTCGTAGAAAGCGGCGTTAGCGACGACTACATTGAGGAAGTCTCGAAAGCCTACGAGCATTTCTTCTTTCACTACACGCAGTCGGACCTGTTGATCGTGAATACCTCCGAGATCGACTTTGTCGATCGCAACCAGGATTTGCAGGAATTGCTGAAGAAAGTCTCCGAGCCGATTCGAGGGACGCAGTACTTCCTGCCGCTCGGGTCGGACGAGGCGGCCAGCGCCTAAGCGGTTCTGGCAGCGTTTTTAAGAACCAGCCAATTGTTTTCTTATAGATACGAGCTTCCCGACGGTCTTGACCGCAAGCCACTAGTCAAATCGGAGATTTGTAACTAGAATCTCCCCCACAGCATCCAAACTGCTGTATCGGGTTCTATCCGCGATTCGTGGAAGGACACTGGAGGAAGTAATGAAGATCACCGCCTTCGGCCAAGCGCCCCGCAGCAAGGTTCGCATCAGCACCCTACAAGAGAAAAAGTTACGGCACGAGGTCATTTCGTCGGTGTCCCTGGGCGATTTCGCCAGCGCTCGCCTGGCAGATGAAGCCGGGATCGACTTCATTCTGGTCGGCGATTCTCTCGCCATGACCTTGCTGGGCTACGAAAGCACTCTACCCGTCACCATGGACGAGATGTTGCATCACACCCGTGCGGTACGCCGTGGGGTGAAATATGCGATGGTTGTGGCGGACATGCCGTTTGGGTCGTACCAGGTCAGCGTGGAAGAGGGTGTGAAGAACGCCGCACGCTTTATGAAAGACGCCGGAGCCGAAGCGGTCAAAGTTGAGGGCGGCGAAAAACGTGCCGAGCTGGTTCGTCGCATTGTTGAGGCTGAAGTTCCGGTCATGGGGCATATCGGATTGACCCCACAGTCGGTTAACCTGATGAGTGGGTACAAGGTGCAGGGCAAGACGATCGAAGCGGTGGAGAATTTGATGCGCGATGCCGTGGCCCTGGAGCGTGCGGGTGCGTTCGCGGTGCTTTTGGAAGGCGTGCCACGCGAGGTCGCGGCCATGATTACCGGCGAACTGAGCGTGCCTACCATTGGCATTGGGGCTGGTCCGGATTGCGATGGTCAGATCCTCGTGTTCCATGATTTGATGGGACTTTCCACCGAGCCGTCGGCGAAGTTTGTACGCAAGTACGCGGACGGAGCCAGCATAGCGGCAGCCGCAGTGCGGGCCTACAAGGCCGATTTGGAGTCTCGACAGTTTCCGTCGGATGGCGAGTCTTACCACCTGCCGAAGGAAGCGCAACTGGCTTTGGCGCCGGGTCTGACTCGCAAGCGAGAGATGTTGCACTAAAGCTTCGTTGGAGCGACGGGCGTCTCGCCCGTCAGTGCTCTTGCTTGCGCTTCGAGAGCTATTATTAAGTCGCACGGGCGGGGACCCCTCGGCTTCGCTCAGGGCGGGCTAAAGCGTGCGCCCATCGGAGTTTTGATAGAGTTCACTCTCGACCGTCATGGAAATCTTCACCACGATTCCTGAGATTCGCGCCGCCACCCTCGCCGCGCGCAAGGCCGGGAAGCGCGTGGGCCTCGTCCCCACGATGGGTGCGCTCCATGCGGGGCATCTGGCCCTTGTGCGTGCCGCCCGCGCTCAATGCGACTTCGTCGTCGTTTCGATTTTTGTGAACCCGACTCAATTCGCGCCGAATGAAGACCTGTCGAAGTATCCCCGCCCCTTTGCGCGCGACTGCGAGCTGCTGCGAGATGAAAGGGTTGAGTTTGTTTTCGCGCCGACGGTGCAGGAGATGTATCCGCCCGACGCCGCGACCTCTGTGATGGTCCAACATCTCAGCGAGAGACTTTGCGGGAAGTCGCGTCCCGGTCATTTTCGCGGGGTTGCCACCATCGTTAGCAAGCTGTTCAACGCTTTGAGCCCGGATGCAGCGTTCTTCGGGCAAAAGGACGCGGCCCAGGTAGCAGTCATCCGCGCCATGGTGCGCGATCTGAATTTTCCTGTGGAGATTGTCGCCTGCCCGATCGTGCGTGATGAGGATGGTTTGGCGATGAGCTCGCGCAACGCGTATCTGACGCCCCAGCAGCGAAAGCAGGCCTTGGTGCTCTATCGCTCCTTGTCTCGCGTGCAAGAACTGTATAGCCTCGGCGAACGCGATTCGGAACAGCTGATTGATGCCGGGAAGCGAGTGTTTGAGCGCGAGCCGGCGGCTCGGCTCGACTACCTCGAGATTGTCGATCCGGATACGCTGGCTCCGTTGGAAGATGCTAAGAGAGGTGCCCTTGTAGCGGTAGCTGGAGTGCTGGGGGCAACCAGGCTCATCGACAACGTCTTGCTGCCATAGCTGTTTGGTAGTGACTACCGCGATACAAACGGATTTCCATCGACTACATACCGCAGCTTAAGGTTGATTGCTTTGGAAATCCCAACGCGCGGAGTGCTGCGAATCTTCGCGGGCCGGAAGCCATCGTCCCCGAGCCACAGATTCCCCGTCTTATCGCTGAGGTCGATACCGTTGTCGCCGATGCGAGTGATTCCGAAAGCTTGTGCAAGGCGCGCCGGGCCATTGGTGAGGAGCCGAACCTGCTTGCCTCCGAGAGGCTTCTCCGTGAACCCGCGCGCTGCCGCCATCGCCTCAATTCCGGTCACGGGTTCCAGTGCCCGAAAGAGGACGCCTCCGGCCTCGCCATCCGGGAGACAGGAAACGTTCAAGCAGAAATATCTTCCGTAAATGAAATACACATAGGCATAGCCCGGCGGCCCAAAGATCACGGCATTCCGCGCAGTGCGACCCGACGCCGAGTGCGCTGCCGGGTCATTCTTACCCAGGTAAGCTTCAGTCTCAACCACGCGCCCCATTAGAATCTTCTTGCCCGAGCGACGTACGAGAAGCTTGCCCAAGAGTTCCTTGCCAACGATTCTGGGATCGCGCTCGAAAAACGCCTGCGGAAGCGGGTGCGGATCAAGTTCTGCGGCCGCCGGCGACTTCGTTGGATGTTTCGCGCGAACAGCGCCCGTCTCTGATTTTTGGTATCGTGAAAATGTAGTCACTTTAGGAGGCACCATGCTTGGGAAAACAGTTCAGTTTACAGGTCTGCTCGTTCTGCTGGGTGCTATCGCCGCGGCGCAGAGCATTCCGGCGGGAACAAGGATCACGGTGCGCTGCAGTTCCGAACTCAGTTCGGCAACGGCCAAAGCTGGTGAAAAATGGGATGGGGTACTCGCACAAGATCTAAGAGTTGGCGGCAGAACTATCGCAAGATCCGGCGATCCCGTTCGCGGAACGGTTACAGCGGCAAAATCCAGCGGACGCCTTCATGCACCCGGCCAACTCAGCGTACGTTTGACGTCAGTGCAGGTTGACGGAAAAAGCATCGCGGTGCAGAGTTCGTCGTACCACATCGTTGCCAAGGATCAAACCAAGAGCTCGGCCATCAAAGCTGGCGGCGGAACTGCCGCAGGTGCGGTCATTGGAGCCCTCGCGGGCGGAGGTAAAGGGGCAGCTATCGGAGCGCTCGCCGGCGCGGGTGCAGGTACTGGCCTGGCCGCAGCAACAGGAAAGCGCGAGGCCGTGATCAAGGCGGAGAGTGTTATCACGTTCACCACAACAGCAGCATCGAGAAGGTAAGCCACCCGAGCGAGGTTTGACCCGGCGATTCAGAAATCTCAAAAAGAAGGCCCGCTCATTGGCGGGCCTTCCTTGTTGGTTCCGGGGTTGCAATGCTACCTTACCCGCAGGATTTCTTGATCGTGTTCCGGAACGTCAGCCACTTGTTGACCGACTGGGTTGCGTTAAAGGAAAAGTATCCCAGCATCGCCAGATCCTGCGGATGCCATGTCTGCCCACCCAGCTTCACCGAGAAAATTGCAGTATTCAGGGGATCACCGACCTCAAGCAAGGTACCGCAGGGAGTGTTGTTGTTGACGTAGGCGTCATCCATCCATTCGCCAACTTCGTGTGCCAGCGTGCTAATATCGGCATCAATCAGTTGTTTATAAGGTTCCAAATAGGAAACGTACGTATAGGTTTTTGCTGTTAGGGGGGAGCTGCCGAAAACATCGTGATACCCGTAGTTTCCGCCCGGGAAAACGTTGTAGGTCAGGAAAATCGTGAAAGCCCCCGGCGTGATCTGCGGAAACTTCTTAAACACCGGCGCAGTGATCTTGGTGTCGATGTAGTTCTGGGCAAGAATTCCGCGCTTCACATTTGGGAAGGGCCCCGGAATCGTCTGGCCCGAGGCAGCGGGAACCTTATAAACCTGGGCCGGTAGTACAACCGGCTGACCAAGGATCACGTGGTAATTCGGAGAGACGGTGCCGACCGAGGCCCAAAAATTCGCTCGCTGGAACGCGTCAATATATTGCGTGTTGCCCACATTGACGGTTCCGGCTTTAAACGGAGCATCCTGAAAAATCGGCGACGCTTCCACCGCTTTGACCACCGACTGCGGCAATCCAATCATAGGCGCCGTAGAATCGAAAACCGTGCCGCTATCCGCAAACGTCAGCTTCAGCGGGACGATGTAAACCGGCACGACCGTGTTGATGGACCCTTTGGCCGGGTCGGTTCCAACCATTACGTACTTATAGGTGACTCCGGAGTGCGTGAACGATCCGGTCCAGGTGGGCAGCCCGGTTCCGGCAGCCTCCACATCTTCCGCGCTGAAGCGGCGGGGCCGCAAACCATCGCGCCGGATGTTGGGTGGGCCGATCTTAGTCTGGCCGATCTTCGTCTGATCGATCTTGGGACCCACGACCTTGGCGTCCTGCGCCAGCGCCGTCGATGCCATCAAGCCTGTGACAAGCAAGGCGAGCAGAATGCTCTTTTGAAACTTCATTAGGTATCCTCCGTGGGATGAAGTGCGAACTTCCAGGTACGAGATGGCGTTGTGTTGAAGACGTTGGAATCGTGCCAGGAACTAACATCCCGCCGACAGAATTTCTCCCAGCGCCCGTATTCCCACATGCCGCGAGATGATATTCTCCCGGCATGGAGACTCTACTTTACTCCCGGATCGAATCGCCCGCGGGACCTTTATTTCTCGGGGTTTCACGGAACGGCTTGGCGCTGATCGAGTTCGCAAAAGAATGCACACAGCCGTCGCCGCACGTCATAACGCGCGATGCTGATGGCAAGAAAATCCATACTGAATGGGAGGAGTCGGATTCCGAATCCCGCCCCTACGCACGAGAACTCACGGAATACTTTGCCGGCAAACGGCGCGAGTTTTCCTTCGCGCTTGATCTCCGCGGTACCGACTTCCAGAAGAGTTGCTGGCGGGCCCTGCTGGAGATTCCGTATGGCGAGACGCGCAGCTACCGCGAGATTGCTGGACGCGTCGGAACGACCGGATATCGCGCGGTAGGAATGGCCAACCATACGAACCCTATTCCGATCGTGATACCGTGCCACCGCGTGATTGCCGCGGATGGCACTCTCTGCGGCTACGGCGGCGGCCTGGATACCAAACGCTGGCTCCTCCGACTCGAGGGCGCCGCATTCCGCGAACGTGCCGCCTAGGGCAGCCTATCGACGCAAAGAACTTTCGGGTGGCTTCGGGATAACCTTGATCTCAAACACCGCAGGCCACTGTTTGCCGGTGACGAATATCCGGTCCTGCCGGACGTCGTAGGCGATGCCGTTCAAGACCGATTCCCCGTCCACTTTGTCCTTCAATGGCAACAGACCGGAGAGGTCGACCCACGCAATGACGTGTCCGTCCTTGGGCGAGATGCGCGCGATCCGGTCGGAGTGCCAGATGTTGGCATAGATCTCGCCCTTGATGAATTCCAGTTCGTTGAGTTGATCGACAATGATCGATCCGTCGTGGACTTCTATTGACCGAACGGGTTGAAACGTTCTCGGGTCGCGAAATGTGAGATTGGCAGAGCCGTCGCTCGTAACAATCTCCCCGCTGGTTCGAGTCATGCCCCAGCCTTCCCCGTTGTAAGAAAGCCGTTTCACCAAGCGGAGACTCGCGCGGTCATACACGAAGCAGATGTGGGACTTCCAGGTCCATTCGTAAAGATAGGGTCCCCAATCCACGATGCCCTCGCCGAAATATTGAGGCGGTAGTTTCACGCTCTTGATTGGTTTGCCTGTTTTCGGCTGGACTAGGAGCAGGGCAGACCGGCTTTCCAAGCCCGTGCCTTCATAGAACAATCCCTCGAGATAGAAAAACCCTTCCGTGTAGCTGGACGTCGAGTGGGGATATCGTGCCAGGACGGTGTAGCCGTGCACCGGCGCTGTCTGCGGACTGGCCACACCTGCAAACAAAAGGATAGCGAGTAAAAGGAGCAGGCTGATTTTGCAAAGGTGTGGAATAGCTGCGCCTCTCATAGTAGATTCCCTCGCAGCATTGTAGTCGAGGCCTTCGCGGTCCAAAGCAGCAAGCTCCTTGAACAGGTTACCCCTGCCTTGAACCCGCCTCTCACCCCCCGTACACTAGGATTGTGCACGCCCACGTTCACTACAGCCATCAGGACGACAATGCCGCTACCGCGCATGTTCTACGCCTGTCGCTCATCCTGACGTTGGGGTATGTTCTGCTTCTTGTCGTTGCAGGCATCCGAGCGCACAGCTTAGCTTTGCTTTCCGAAGCCGGGCACAATCTCTCCGACTTTATCGCCCTGGGCCTCTCGTGGTTTGCGGTCTATCTCGAGAGTCGCCCCGCCAGTACCACCAAGACTTTCGGCTGGCGGCGTGCTGGCGTGCTTGCGGCCTTAGCGAATGCGGCAACGCTGGTGGTGGTGGCATTCTTCATTTTTTACGAGGCCTTCAGCCGTCTCCGCACTCCGCACGAGGTCCACGCCAACACGGTGATCTGGGTCGCCGCTGCTGGCTTTGTGCTAAACGGCATCATCGCGGTGATGCTCTATCGCACCAGCCGCGACGTGAATATTCGCAGCGCGTTCCTGCACCAGATGGGCGACGCACTTTCCACGGCGGCCGTAATCATCGGAGGCATCGCCATCCTGATGACGGGCCAGTCTTGGATCGATCCCGCGTTGTCGGTGGGCATTGGCGCACTCATCTTATGGTCGTCGTTCGGTATCTTGCGTGAAACGCTGAACATTCTCCTCGAAGGCACCCCGCGCGGAGTCAGTCTCGAAAAAGTCGAGGCCATCGTCCTGTGCGTTCCTGGCGTCAAGTATGTCCACGATCTCCATGTCTGGAGTATCGGATCGGAGACGCACGCTCTCTCCTGCCACATCGGCATCGAGGATATTCCGCCTTCCGCCAGTGAAGGGATTCTCCGCGATGTGAGCGAAAAGCTGCGCCACGATTTCGGCATCGGCCACACCACGATTCAGTTCGAGCATCTGGAGTGCCCGGTTGCGGAAGGCTGTGTCATGCCTGCCGGAGAAGCGCATTCGCATGGGCATGGCCACAGCCATTGAGGCTGACTCGGCATTGCTCAAGCCGTAAACCCGGCATTCAGTCTAAAATCCCAACATCCGGCGGCAGGTAAGATAAAGATGTTGCGTGCCGCTACGGACGGAAGGATCGCCTATGGCCAGTTATATCGGCGCCATTGATCAAGGCACCACAAGCACGCGTTTCATTGTTTTTGATCGCTCCGGTCGCGTCGTCAGCACAGCGCAAAAGGAACATGAGCAGATTTACCCAAAACCAGGCTGGGTCGAGCACGATCCCGAAGAGATCTGGCGCGCTACTCAGAAGGTGATTCGAGAAGCCATGCTGGCCCGATCCTTGCGGCCAGAAGACCTCGCCGCCATCGGTATCACGAACCAGCGCGAAACCACTGTCGTCTGGCACAAGAAGACCGGCAAGCCGATCCACAACGCAATCGTTTGGCAGGATACCCGCGTGGCTCCCACGGTAGCCGCGTTCGCCGCGAATGGCGGACAAGATCGCTATCGCGCGAAAACCGGGCTTCCTCTGGCAACCTACTTCAGCGGCCTCAAGGTCCGATGGATTCTCGACGAGGTCGCCGGAGCTCGCGCGCAGGCGGAAGCGGGCGATCTACTATTCGGCAATATCGACACATTTCTGATTTGGAATCTAACCGGCGGACCCACTGGAGGCGTGCATGTCACCGACGTGACCAATGCCAGCCGCACGCAATTGATGAACCTCAACACGCTGCAATGGGATCCGGAAATTCTAAAGGACTTCAACATCCCTCCACAGATGCTGCCGAAGATCGTTTCCAGCAGCGAAGTGTACGGCCAGGCGAGAGTCGCGGCAGTCGCCGGAGTTGCCATTGCAGGGGATCTCGGCGACCAGCAAGCTGCATTGGTCGGGCAAGCCTGCTTCAAGCCGGGAGAGGCCAAGAACACTTACGGTACCGGCTGCTTCCTATTGATGAATACCGGCGAAAGAGTCGTGCCCTCCAAATTCGGCCTCTTAACCACGGTTGCCTATCAGCTGGGCGCGAAAAAGCCATGTTATGCGCTGGAAGGCAGCGTCGCGATCACGGGTGCGCTGGTGCAGTGGGTGCGCGACAATCTCGGGCTTATCGAAAAGAGCGCCGACATCGAAACCCTAGCCCGCACCGTGCAGGATAACGGCGGCGTCTACTTCGTCCCCGCATTTTCGGGCCTCTATGCGCCCTACTGGAAAGATGATGCCCGCGGCGTCATCGCCGGTTTGACCCGCTACGTGAACAAAGGCCACATCGCTCGCGCCGTGCTGGAAGCGACCGCCTTTCAGGTGCGCGAAGTCGTAGACGCTATGGCCAACGACTCCGGAATTACACTCGATGTCTTGCGCACGGACGGCGGAATGGTCATTAACGAACTGCTGATGCAGTTCCAGTCCGACATTTTGGCGAAGCCTGTTGTGCGCCCCCTGGTGCAGGAAACGACGGCCCTCGGAGCTGCCTACGCCGCTGGGTTGGGCGTTGGCTTCTTCAAAGACACGGAGGAGCTCGTGAGCAATTGGGCAATCGATCGCCGGTGGATTCCTGCCATGACCGAGCGATCGCGTGAACGGTTGTATCACTTCTGGAAGAAAGCGGTCACCCGTTCATTCGACTGGACTGAGCCGGAGAAGCAAGGTTGATTGAAACAGCGTTGACCGGACAAGCGTTCACGCAACAATGGAGGCGCGGGCCCATTCGCTTCGCTCAGGGCGGGCTAAGAACCTCGCCCGTGCAGGCCCCGCGGGAACTATGCGGCCATTCTTTTTGAAGTTGCATAACTAGAAGGAGAATCCAAAAGCGATGCATGGGCCACTGCTAGGCGAATTCATGGGAACGCTGGTGCTGATCCTGCTGGGAGACGGCGTAGTCGCCAACGTCTTGCTGAAGAAATCCAAAGGCGAGAACTCCGGCTGGATCGTCATCACAACCGGCTGGGGCCTGGCTGTGGTCGCCGGAATTTTTACCGCCATGGCATTCGGAAGTCCGGGCGCGAATATCAATCCTGCCGTCACATTCGCCGTGGCATTGTTGTCGGGGAACTGGTCGAATGTCGCGTCCTTCTGCGTGGCCCAATTCCTGGGCGCGTTCGTCGGCGCAACTCTCGTGTGGCTCACGTATCTTCCGCACTGGAGAGAAACCCCGGACACAGGCGCGAAGCTGGGAATTTTCTGCACAGCGCCAGCAATTCGAAGCCTCCCGGCGAACTTGCTAACGGAGATGATCGCCACCACCTGTCTCATCGTGGTCGGCTTTTCCTTTGGCGCGAAAGCGGGGCTGCCCAATGGCCTGCCGCCGGGATTTGGACCTTGGCTGTGGGGCGTACTAGTCTGGTCAATCGGCCTAAGTCTAGGCGGGTCAACAGGTTACGCGATGAACCCGGCGCGCGATCTGGCGCCCCGTCTGGCCCACGCGGTTCTGCCGATCCCCAACAAGGGCGGATCGGATTGGGGCTACGCGCTGGTGCCGATTCTCGGCCCACTCATCGCAAGCGTACTCGCTGTGGCAATCCTCTGGTCCGCGGGCGTCCACTGACTACCAAGAGCGCTATGCGCCTTATATCTGCAACACACACGTGGTGGCAGGCGCCCTCGCCTGCCCAGTTCGAAACATGCGTCACGATACTAGCGCTATGGACCGCAGCGAATGAATCGTAAGGAAATGCTGAGCCGCATCCAGTCGCATACTCAACCCTGGGACATCATCGTCGTCGGAGGGGGCGCCACGGGCGTGGGTGTCGCCATCGATGCGGCCTCGCGCGGGTACGACGTACTCCTGCTCGAGCAAAGCGATTTCGGCAAAGGCACCTCCAGCCGAAGCACCAAGCTGGCGCACGGCGGCGTGCGGTATTTGGAACAAGGCAATATCGGCCTGGTCATGCAGGCACTCAAGGAACGCGGCCTTCTCCTCCAAAACGCTCCCCATCTCGTGCATGATCTCGCCTTCATCGTGCCCAACTACGATTGGTGGGAAGCGCCTTTCTACGGTCTCGGCTTAAAGCTCTACGAACTTCTCGCCGGCAAGTACGGCTTCGGAAAATCCCGCGTCCTATCCCGCGAAGAGACACTCCAACATTTGCCCACACTGAAAGCAGAAGGCCTGCGCGGCGGCGCGGTCTACTACGACGGCCAATTCGACGATGCCCGTCTGCTCATCCACATGGTCGCCACCGCCCATGAGCAGGGAGCCGCCCTCCTGAACTATGTCGAAGTCACCGGACTTTCCAAAGATGCGCAGAGTTTCGTGAATGGAGTCGATTTGCGCGATACCGAATCAAATGAGACCTTCCACGCCGAAGCCAAAGTCGTCATCAACGCGACTGGCGCGTTCAGTGACCGTCTCCGTTTCATGGCGGAACCTTCCTCCTCCCCTATGATCGCTCCCAGCCAGGGCATCCACCTCGTCTTCGACGGCGCTTTCCTGGCCGGAGAAAGCGCCATCATGGTCCCGCATACCAGTGATGGCAGAGTCCTGTTCGCGATCCCGTGGCATGGCCACACTCTAGTAGGAACCACCGATACTCCAATTCCTACCGCGGTTCTCGAGCCAGTCGCCCAGGAAGAAGAGATTGACTTCATTCTCTCCACCGCTGGCCAGTATCTGACCAAGGCCCCCACCAGGAAAGACGTGCTCAGCGTCTTCGCCGGAGTTCGACCATTGGTGCGCGCTGGCGGCGCGGCTAACACCGCGTCGCTCTCGCGGGATCACGTCATCCATATCGACCGCTCCGGGCTGGTAAGCATTATGGGAGGCAAGTGGACCACGTACCGCCACATGGCCGAGGATTGCGTCGACCAGGCAGCGACGCTCGCGCAACTCCCGGAGAGTCCGTGTGTGACGCACCACCTGCCCATTCATGGTTCGCAAGGCATGGACTCGAAGGGCACGAGTCATCTAGAAGGGCCAGTACAGGGGCCAGCACAGGCGCTAGCCGTCTACGGTTCGGACGCCAACGAAATTCGGAAGCTCGTGGATGCCGAGGCGAGTCTGGGTGAGCGGCTCCATCCCGCGTTGCCCTACGTCAAGGCCGAAGTAGTGTGGGCGGCACGCCACGAAATGGCACGCACAGTAGAAGATGTCCTGGCCCGCCGAACGCGAGCGTTATTCCTCAACGCCCGCGCAGCCGTAGAGATGGCGACTGCCGTAGCCAGCTTAATGGCTCCCGAACTCGGTTGGGACGAAGCAGCCAAAGCAAAACAACTAGCTGCATTTCGCGATCTGGCTGCGAACTACACCCTCTGAGCTACGGCAGCGGCGGGTGGACGATCCTTCTTCGTTCTCGATTTTCATTCCACAACCAGAATCTCGCGTGCCCTGTCCCTCGCTTTTTCAAGAGCCTGCCCTGAGCGAAGTCGAAGCGGCGGGAGGTTATGCTCTCAACCCTGCTTCCTGTTCGGTCCATTGTGTTAATATGCCCACTCCCACCCTCACAAAGTGCGCGAAGAACGGGGCATCCGAGACTCCGTTTTGGAATAGCGTGAATCAAACACCAATGACAGGGTCGGCCACACGCCGCGTGGTGTTTGGGCGCGGAAGCGTATTATTCCTTTTGGGCAAGGAGAAACTCAATGGACCCCACGGTTATCTTGGGTGTGATTGGTTTGGTGGTAAGTACGGCGACAATCGCTGCAATTTATTACGGGCCGATTGCGGCGCTGCGGATCCAGCGAAAACTTGATGACGATCGTGAGGCGAGGAATCGGAAGCAGTACATTTTTAAGACAATGATGACCTATCGGGCCACGCCGCTAAACCCTAATTTTGTCCAAGCGCTTAATCTCATTGACGTAGAGTTCACTGCGGAAAACGACGAAGAGAGGGCCGTTCGTGACGCTTGGAAGGAACTTTTGGACCACTTCAATAACTACAGAGAAAGCCCAAATCCTGTGGAAAAGAGCCGCGAGCTAACGGCTGTCTTGCTTTCTTCCATCGGGAAGAGCCTCGGGTACAAGTTCGACAAAGTGTATCTAAAGAAGGGAGCATACTACCCCGAACTCGCGATGAATGTGGAACAGGAGCAACATGCTCTGAGGCGCGCACTTCTGGACGTTCTGGAGGGAAGGCGGCGTATTCCCGTTGGGCTTTTTGAAGACAAATTCCCTGACATCACGCTCAACGCAGAAGAGGTTGCTGGAGACTTACCGCCTGCTCCTGAGGCAAGGAAGTTAGTCGAACCAAAGAAGTTAAACGGGTAGGTCACAGACGCGCGTCAACTTTACGGCAATACCCGCCCCGGCTTGCCCAACCAAGCTAGCGCCCGCCTTTATAATAGCCCCGGCCACGGTTCCCTTCAAGACCAGTTCGAAGTCCCCCTCGACCCCCAATACATTGGGGACTTCTGGTAGGAAGTTGCGAACCTTTATGCGCGCTGCTAGTTGTTGATGCTCACTTACTTCGTAAGTGCCGGTATAGATAAAGCCAGTGTCTCCGCCTAGTACGTGGCCCTTCATGAAAACGGCAACGCCGCCTCCGTTGCCCCTCACGCCCTCATATTGCACAATCCAGAATCCTTCCATCATTTTCAATCGGCCTTAATCATTTTGTCGAGTAGTGGACTACCACTCTCCCGCCCGGGTCGCTTCTTGGGAGCGGTTTTCTTCTTCGGGACCGTAATCTGCTCGGTCGGCCTAAACGCGGGATGGTAAGGAGCAGCGACTTCTATACGCGCCTCGCGCAGGACCCTCTTCTTTCGGGAGTGGTCCTTGTCCACTGGATCATCATTCCAGAACTCTTCATCATGCGTATAAATTCGCCTAATTCCCGCTTGGATGATGGCATTGCAACATGAAAGACACGGAAACTTCGTCACGTAAATGGTCGCCCCCTGAAGCGGGCAACCTCCCATACGAGCTGCATTCATGATGGCGTTGTATTCAGCGTGACAGATAACCCTGAGCTTTTCGTCCGCATCAAGCAAAACTTGCTCATCATCATGTACTCCTCGCGGTAGGCCGTTGAATCCCATGGTCAGCGGAATCTTGTCTTGTGAAACGATAACGGCACCCACCGGGCATTTCGGATCTTTGGATTTGATGGAAACGACCTTGGCAATGTTCAGAAAATATTCATCCCAGCTGTCTACGTGAGCTGGAATAGAAATGCGATCACCGGGCGCTTCGAGCTTCAGCGACTCCTGTGCGCTTGGGACCGATTTGGCAGTCGACACGAGCACACCTCCGACCACTTTATCCTAACACCAGGCGTCAATCGAATCCACCAGAACGCCCACGGCGGGGGACGGAAGCAACCCCATTTTAGTCTCCCTCCCCGCGAAGCCGTCGGAGCTGGACTGAAAATACGGAGACAGAGGGGGGCACTAGTTTTGATATTGCTTTCTCGGAAACCTGGAAACGTCCAATCTAACCCCGATTGCGGGCCGAGTCGTCGGTAGCACTGCAGAGAAAAAGGCCTCTTCTGATTCGAAGAGGCCCATCTTGCCTATAACGCTTTCGGAAAAGCTACTGTTTCGGATTTGCCGTTGTCTTCGCAGCGTTAGCCGTGTCTTTCATCTGTTGCCAGAACGACTTGGCTTTGTTCTTCTTGTCCTGAACGTTGCTGATCGCTGCATTTGTCTTGTCGAGCGGGTTTCCGTTTGCATCTGTTGTTCCTGCTGCCGCGCTGCTACCGCCAGCTTGCCCACGACCGGGAATCGTGCCGGCGGGTTGATTGGGATCGGTGGCAGCGATCGCCACGGGCGCGATTCGCTTGTTTTGCCATACCAACGCGATGGAAGTGTAGCTGGGAGCAACGTCGTCGAACTCCATCAGGTAGCGGACCGGTTGACCGGGGCTGACAAAGGCATTGTCAAACTGCGAGCCGTCATTCCCCATGAAAAAAGCATTGGAGCGGCGTGACATTTTGCCGCCGTCATCCACAAGAGCCAAATCTCCCCAATAACCCACAGTGACTTGCCCGCTGTTCTGGTTGGAGATGTCAAAATCGCAGAGCACACGGGTGCCGGAGCGGGAACAGCCATAGGCGGTGAGAGTGAGCGTGCTCCAGTTGTAGGAGCCTACACCCGCTTCTGCGACCGCCGAACGTGGAGCGTTGCTGCCGCCTACGTACGTGGTCGCGCCATTCGTCGCAGTAGATGCGCTGGACAAAGATGTGCTGGACAAGGACGCACCGGTCGCAGCTGACGTTGCAGCAGCAGGAGATGTGTTCGCCCCAGATGCCGGCAGTTGCGCCCTGCTTGCGGCAGGTGTCACGCTAGTCGCCGCATTCTGTGGGGTTGTCGCCGGAGCGGTGCGGCCTGCAGGCTGTGCTGGAGATTGCTTTGGTGTGTTGTTAACAACTGGCACCGCGGCGGGCTTGGCTGGAGCCGGAGCGGGTTTGGCGGGGGCAGGTTTCACCGCAGCCGCCACTTTTGGGGCGGGCTTCACGGGAGGCTTTACAGGCGTTTGTCCAACAGCAAGAGTGCACGCGAACAGCGTGCTTATACCCACACTCAGGGCGAGCTTGGCTGCTTCTGCACGGTTCAAGTACTTCATAAACTGCCTCCTCCAAAAATTCCGGGAAATGAAATTCACTAGCGTTTTCAACGATTCCCCAGTTACGTGCACCTGGGGGACGAGTTTCAAATCAGAGCCCAACCAAAAGGCGAATTCGCTCCACTCCGCCAATCAGTTCTAAATACAGCTCAAAACCTCTAGCCTTCTCAACTTGCTGATACTCGGACGGTGGACGAACCGGGCACGGGAAGCCCTCGTAGAATTTGCAGGGTTCTACAGGTTCATGATTACAAAACAGTATTCCCCGGCTGTCAAGTTAAAATTCGTCCCAATCCTCGTCCCAATCCAGGAACGGCTTAGCTTCGGGCAACCGTCAGTTGCTTTGTGCGAAGTCGCTACCGTCTCTCACTTACTCAATGCGTGAAAGCCAGAAAGAAACGGTCATAACTTCCGAAAATTTTTTCGGCATGCACGGTCCAACGCCGGGGGGCAAGTCAAGCCGGTGGGCAAGTTAACTGGATGCAGGCCTTTGCGGCCGTGCAGGAGATTGCAGGGTTCGCGGCAGAACGAGAGGCCGGAAGGGAGACGACCGAGGCTCAAAGCAAAAGGGCCTCTCTTTCGAGAGGCCCTTTGTTGGACGGGGAGGATTGTCCGAGCGACAACGCCGACGTACTTCGCCGGAATTCCTTTGAATCAACTACTTAGCTTGGGTCTGGTCCGCCGGAGTGGAGCTGGAGGCCAGCTGGTCAAGATTGTTCTTGAGCATGCTGACTTCTACGCGGCCACCGTTGATGCGAACCGGCTTGCCATCTGCATCGGTCTTAGGAGCGTTGCCCATGCCGACCACAAAAATCCGGTAGACCGGAATCTCGTGGGTCAAGACCAGGTAACGAACCACGGCATCGGCCATCTTCTGCGAATTGCCGATCGCAGTCTGACCCTTGCCGGACGAAAAGCCTTGCACTTCAACCACATAGCCGCGCTGATTCTTCAGAGTGGTGGCCATGCCGTCGAGCGCTTCCTTGGCGTTCTTGCTCAGGATGTTCTGTCCCGGGCGGAAGAGGATCTCAGCCTGGTTCACGGCGTGATATTGGTCAATGCTGCCGACTGCGGTTTCGACGCCCGTCAGGCGGGTGTTGGCCTGTTGTGCAGTCGTCTGAGCGGCATTGGCGCGGTTGCCCGCGTCGATCGCGTGCTGATCGGCTTCATTGGCCTTGTCGGCAGCCAGCTTGATGCCAGCCTGAGCGCGTCCGTCAACGTCCTTGATGTTCTTGCCGTTCGTTGCGGTCAGTTCGTCCAGCTCGTTCAAGCGGCCTGCGACTGGCGCCAGCTGACGCTGCACGTACTTCTTGCGAGCAAAAGGATTTACGCGTCCCCAGAAGCCTTCCTTAGTTTCGATCGTCAGCGGCTGCTTGCCAGTGGCGGTCGTTGTCGAAGCTGCAGGCGCGGCAGCTGCGGGAGCAGTAGTGGTGGTCTGAGCCAGGGCCGGCAGGGTGAACAGCGCGGCGAGCATGAGAACTGCAATACGATTTTTCATGGTGAATTTCCTCCGAGAGACGGGCGGCGCTTGTCGCCTCCCGCAAAAGCCTTCTAGGCTATAAATTAGTGACTTATGAGCTTGCGAACGGAACTTGCTATCGCCGTCCTCACATGGGGTTAATATCATGTGACATGCCAAACTCAGGTTGAGACTGGCATCCTATAACTGCTTCATTTTCAGCAAGATTGTATCGCGGCGGGACGCGTTTTTCCAGAGAAAAGTCCTGCGCACGGTAAATTTGGCGATTCTGATATAAAAACTACGGCCCTTGGTTCCGGTAACTATTACCGGGGGCAGGAAGGCGCTATCTACCTACAAGGCAACGAGTTAGTGCCCCGTTTCCGGTGCGTTTTGGATGAAATTCGATCACTTATGAAGATTCATGTGATTTGCGTGCCCTACCAGTTGGATGTCGCGCGCTGGGCCTATGCGCTGGGGCCGCAGGCTTTCCTGGACCATGGGCTGGCTGCGGTGTGCGAGGCGGCAGGACATCCTGTTGCGAAGACTAGCTACATCGAGTTACCTCGCGAAGAGCGGACGCGGGACACGGTGACGAACCTGGGAAACATCGCCCGCCGGACATCGCAGGCGGTGGCCGAAACGGCGGCCGAAGACAGTCTCGCCGTCGTTCTGCAAGGCGATTGTTCCCATGCGGTGGGAGCCATTGGCGGTCTGGCTTCGGATACTTTCGGCGCGCCCGGGGTGGTTTGGTTCGACGCCCACGGCGATCTCCATACCTATGCCACAACTGGAACGGGCTACGTAGGGGGCATGCCGTTTGCGGTAGCACTGGGCTGGGACCTGGAGGACTGGTGGCGCGCAGCTGGACTCAAGACGCCAGTACGGCCCGAGGCGGCGGCGTTGATTGGAGCGAGCGATCTTGACCCGGAGGAGGTCGCGGCCTTGGAAACGCATCCGATTATGCGCCTCGATGCCGCACGGTTGGCGGAAGAACCTTACCAGGTTGGTAAACTGCTGGCAGCGCGAGCGAACGAGGCCGAGGCCTGGTATTTGCATCTCGACGTGGATGTTGCGGGTCCGGGAGAAGTTCCAGGAGGAATGACCCCGACGCCGAATGCCCCCAGTCGTGATTCGTTGCGCGCGGCGATTCGAGCGGCGGCGGGCGCGGTGAACGTACGGGCGGTTTCGCTGGCTACCTACAATCCTTCGAGTGATCCCGATGGACGCGGCGCAAGGTTTGGGTTGGATATGCTGGGCGCGATGCTGGAAGGGATTGTGGATCGAGAATGCGACTAGCCATGTTGACGCCGCATCCAAGAAGACACATTCCTCGCTCCATTCGGAATGACTACTTCAAAGTTTGGGAGTTCATCGTGCGCCTTTCCTCCATCCTCGCTCTTCTAGTTTTGACTTCCTGCACGCACGCCGAAAAGTTGGATCAAGAGCGGCTCAAATTGCCGCCGGGGTTTCACATCAGCGTTTTTGGCAAAGCGACTGAGCCTCGAATGATGGTCTTCAGCCCCGGCGGTGTGTTGCTCGTCTCGGATACGCACGACAACAAAGTCCTTGCCTTTCCGGATCCAAAGCATACGGGTACCGCCGAGAGCGTCGTCACGGTTGTGGAGGGTCTGCGCGAACCGCACGGACTGGCGTTCCATAACGGCAAACTCTACGTCGCGGAAAACAGCCAGGTGCAACGCTTCGATTGGGACGAGGCCAGCCTGAAAGCCACGAACGGCAAAGTCCTCGTCGACCTGCCGAAGGGCGGCGGGCATTCCAGCCGCACAATCCTGTTTCACAACGGCAAGATGTATGTCTCCGCGGGGTCGAGCTGCAATATTTGCGACGAAAAGGATCCCCGACGCGCGACCGTCATGCGCTACAACGACGACGGCACGGGGATGGAGATTTTCGCCAAGGGCCTGCGCAACACCGTGGGCATGGCGTTGAGTCCGACGACGAACACAATTTGGGGAACCGACAACGGGCGCGATAACCTGGGTGACGATCTACCACCCGACAAGATCAATAATCTTGGAACAGGCGGCGATTTCGGCTGGCCTGCCTGCTATGGCAAAGGCATTCCCGACCCCGGCGGCTACGGCGGCGGCGCGCAGCGCTGCAAAACTGCGATTCCGCCGAAGGTGGAGATTCAGGCCCACTCGGCTCCACTGGGACTCGCCTTCTACGAAGGGAACATGTTCCCTGCAGAGTACAAGGGTGACTTGTTCGTAGCTCTGCACGGTTCGTGGAACCGCCACGTTCCCACCGGCTACAAAATCATTCGCATTCGGATGGACGAGAAGGGCGAACCCAAGGGCGTGGAAGATTTCATCACAGGCTGGCTGAAGCCGGGGGAGACCAAGCATGGCGTCTGGATGGGGCGGCCAGTAGGGATTGTGTTTGCCGCGGACGGGTCGATGTACATCAGCGATGATGCCGCGGGTTTGATTTACCGGGTGGTGTGGGGGAAGTAGTAAGAACGTCAGGATCGGCTCCAAGACGCATCCTCATACTATGCAAGGAACCTCGGAGCTTCTTCAAAAAGGTCCTTGACAAAGGATGTGACGCAATATACCTTGCAATGCAAGGTATATTGCAATGGAGACTGACAAACCTGAGAACCTGGATCCGTTACCCGGAGGCGATCGCTGGGAGCAACAGATGCGCAAAGGAGCGCTGGAAATGGCCATCCTTGCGGCTCTTTGGTCCGGGCGCCTCTATGGGCTGGAAATCATAAGGTTCTTTGAGAGCAGCTCCCAGTTGGCTCTGGCCGAAGGCACGATCTATCCGATCCTGAGCCGCCTGAAGAAAGAGGGCCTGTTGGCCTCGGAGTGGGTGGAGGCCGAAGCTGGGCATCCCAGGAAATACTACTGGCTGACAGAGACAGGCCGCAGTCGGCTCCTGCACATGGCGCAGGCTTGGACAGAGTTCTCCCGAGAGCTTGGCCTCCTCGTCGAGCCCGTGCTGGAGAGGGCAGATTCAGAAAAACGGCAGGAGGTAGCGCGATGAATTCACAGAGCGAAATGACTATCGAGACCTACTTGACGAGACTCCGCGGCCGCTTGCGGAAGCTTTCCGCGGAAGACCGGGAAGAGATTGTCCGGGAAATCAGCGCGCACATTCGCGAATGCAGCGGCGAGGTGGGCGGGGACGTCGAGAGAGTCCTGCAACGCCTGGGTCCGCCGGAGGTTCTGGCGTCGCAGTACAGCCAAGATGAGTTGATCCAGCGCGCCGGCCGCAGCTTTTCTCCGTGGCTGATCCTGCGCGCTACACTCACGCTCGCGAAACGGGGGGTGGAGGGGCTGGCGCTTTTCATCGGCGTGGTGTTTGGCTACGTCCTCGGGGGCGGCTTAATCGTCACGGCGGTCCTGAAGCCGATTCTTCCGCAGTACGTTGGGCTGTGGGTGGGGCCGCGCAACTTGAATCTCGGGCTTATTGTGCCGCACCCGCAGGGTCCCCAAGTGCATGAGGTGTTGGGTGGCTCGTACATTCCTCTTGCGTTTTGTCTGGGGGCGGTCTTTCTGTGGGTCACGACGTATGGAGTGCGCCGGTTTCTCCAACGTTCGAAGCGGCGCGGGCCGATCTTTCCCATCAACAGCGTGGCTGTGGGCTTGGGAGTAGGTCCGGCGGTGCTTTGGTCGTTGCTGTTCGTGATCGGCCTGAGCGGAGCCGCGACTCAGACGTTCTGTGTTGTGAACAGAGGAGATCGTGCCGTGAGTTTCCGCTGTCCTAAGTTGCGTAGCGAGCTTCGGATCTTTCGCGATGCGCACGGTGGATTGCACGCGCGGGTCGGAAATCCGGAGACTCTCTAGGAGAATTTCTTGTGTTGTTCCAGAATAAAGTGATCGGTCATGCCGGCGATGTAGTCGCAGATGACGCGCGGCAACGGCTCTTCCTTCGTCTTTTCGCGATAGGCAGTGGGTAGGTCGCTGGGTCGCCGTATCCAGTGGGCGAAAAGTTCGCGGATCACTAGCTCAGCCTCTTCCTTCTCCGGCTCCAGAGCCTTGCTGAAATAAAGATTCGTGTGCAGGAACTTCTTGCAGGCGAGCCGGTCGACGTCGATTCCTTTCGGAAAAACCACCAGACGCTGGGGATGGCGACGCACGTCGTCCGCGCTTTGAATGTTGGCCTGCTGAAGATTTGCGTTCGTGCCTTCGATCAATCCCGTCACAAAACGGTTGAGCACGCGCTTGAGCGCCTCGTTGAATTTCAGCTTTTCGGGGGTATTGGGATAGAGCGCCTCTACCTCGCGAAAGAACGCCTCGAAAACCGGAAGGTTCTTGCGAATCATCGGCAGGGTGATGAGATGGGCTTCAAATCCGTCGTCAAGATCGGCGGTGTTGTAGGCAATCTCGTCGGCGAGATCGATGAGCTGCGCTTCCAGCGGAGGGTGCTGGTCGAGAAGATACTCGGCCAGTTCGGGATGTTCGGTGGCGGAGTAGTCATGCGAATGCTTGATGATTCCTTCGCGAATCTCGAACGTCAAGTTCAGCCCGCGGAACGCCGCGTAACGCATTTCAAAGTCTTCCACGATGCGCAACGCATGCAGGTTGTGATCGAAGAAATGCCCATGCTGACGCATGGCCGCGTCGAGCGCCCTCTCTCCGGCGTGTCCGAACGGCGGATGGCCCACATCGTGAACCAGGGCAAGCGCTTCCACCAGATCCACATTGAGCCCGAGTTGGCCCGCAATCGTGCGGGCGATCTGTGTTACTTCGATTGTGTGGGTGAGCCGGTTGCGGAAATGATCGGAGTAGCGGCGGGAAAAAACCTGCGTTTTCGCTTCAAGCCGGCGAAAGGCGCGTGCGTGGACTACGCGGTCGCGGTCGCGCTGGTAGTCATTGCGATAAGGGTGCGGAGGCTCGGGATGCCGGCGTCCTCGCGAATCGTCGACGCGCACGGCGTAGGGGGCCAGCATGGAGAGAGTTTAGCAGGGAGGCGCGTTCAGGAGCGCGGCGTAGGTATCCGCATTTAACGCGCACTCCCTAGGTAGTTGCTGAAAATCGAGCGAGTATAGTCAGAACCCGATTGTTGGCGTAATGGCGATATTCCGTCAATTGACGTGAAGCCCGAAGCCCTGTGCGAAAATCGAGCTTCGTGATCGGACAGACTATTCCGGGTTCGTATGACGGCGTTGGAAGACAGGTCACGTCATCATTCTTCCACCGCAAGGCACCGCATGCCGCTCTTCCAATAGGCCGCTACATCGGTCAGCCGCTCACTTTCAAATGTCAATCCATCGCGGACGTCCGGCAGTTCCTTGCTGGTTGTAAAGCTGTCTCCGCGCAAGATTTGTTCGGGAAAAGGGACTACTGGCAACCTCCAGAGGAGTTCGAGCGTTTGAAGAAGGGCGGCTGTGTAGATTTCTCTTTGTGGACGTGGCGGCAGCTACTTTCGTTGGGATATGATGCGCGCTTTGTTGGCGGGGCTAGTGGCCGTTATGGAATTGGGCACGCTTGGGTCGAGTACTTTGAAAATGGAAAGTGTTTTCTCGTCGAACCACAGCTTCGTGGAGTGGGGGAGCGGATACCCCGCCTCACCACGCTGCGTTACACGCCAAAACTATCGATTGCGATGGATGGAGAGAAACTTCGCTATTTTGTCCACGAGCAGCAAGATTTTCAACTCGAATGGAGCTTTCTGCTCCCTCTGGTGTTGGATTGGCTGCTCTTCTGGGGATGGTTTTGGCTCAGGACGATTCCTCGCATGCCGAAATTGTTGCTGAGGCGGTGGCTGTGGCACCAATGAGTGCAATAGCGATGTTTCGCTAGCCGTTCGAGTTATCATCACGACTTGGCTCTCGTACTGGCACACATGCTATGACTGAAATCATTGATCCAAACGACGTTTATCACGTGCTGCGTGCCGTCTTGGATGGCCTTCCGCCGGGCACTGCAAAACTGGAACGTAATGACAAGTGGGGGAGAAGCCAACTCACGCCGACGCGAACAGGAGCGGCTGGGCTATACGGCGTTGGAAACGTCGAAGACTGTGAAATTGGAATTGTTGAGATAACCCATTCCCATTTTGACAACTGGGACGAAGCCATTGAGTTCTGTCGTGTGGTTGTCTGCGGAGAGATTGAGTACACCATCTGGCGTGATGGTGCCCAAGTCGTTCGCGCACAGCGAAACTATGAGCCATTGCCCAGTGGCGGTAAAACGGTCGATGCCATGGAAGCACTTGCAAGGAAGCCTGAGAAGGAGCTTCGCAAGGAAATCGTGAGGTTCGCCCCCTATGTCTGAGGTGAACCGGTGCAGGTCTTGACCCATGTAATATATCATGGTATATACTAACTGGGAGGACATTATGCCGCGCACTGCGAAGCTCTTTTTGAATGGCCGAAGTCAGGCTGTCCGGTTGCCTGCTGATCTGCGGTTCCAGGGTCGCGAAGTCTTCATCCGGCAAGATCCCGCCACGGGGGACCTGATTCTGTCGCAGCGCCCGGAGTCCTGGGATGGTTTCTTTCAACTCCGAAACAAAGCCAACGTCCCAGATGAGTTTATGGCGGACCGCCAGGATCAGGTTCCCCAGAAGCGCGAGCTCTTCTGATGGACGCCCGTTACCTGCTTGACACGAACACTGCGAGCTACATCATCAAGGGCAATCGCCCTGCAGTCGATCGTCGATTGGTAAAAGTGCCCATGGAGCAATTAGCCATCTCCACGATTACCGAAGGGGAATTGCTGTTCGGAGCCGCGCTGCTGCCGCAAGCGACGCGGCTGCATTCCATGATTGATGATTTCTTTCTACGGGTGGCAATTCTGCCTTGGGATTCCAGCGCGGCTCAGCAGTATGGCTCGCTTCGCGCCACACTCCAGCGCGACGGCCAACCGATGGGTAACCTGGATGTAATGATTGCAGCCCATGCGCTGGCGTTGGAGCTGATTCTAGTTACCAATGACAATGCATTTAGCCGAGTCAAGAAACTGAAGATGGAAGACTGGACGAGGAACTCCCGGCATTGAGCTAAGAGCATTCCAGCAAGGAACGAATTGGATTTAACGGGGATTCCTAGCGGATGCCAAGCAGTACCGCAACATATTGCCGGACGGTAGTCAGCAAGGCAGGCTCGACCTTAGAGTGGAATCGTGCGCGCCGGCCCGCCCAGTCCATGCTTTTCAATTGGTCGACCAAGACGGCTCCCTCCACAACACCTACCGTTACCGGTAGAGCAAACGGGTATGGCTTGCGCTGGCTTGTAAGAGGGCATACAACTGCGAGGCCGCTCGCGCGGTTGTACCTCCGATCGGTCAATACAAGGGCAGGCCTTCGCTTAGCCTGTTCACGCCCGACCTGAGGATCAAACTCGAGAGTGACTATGTCGCCCAGTTCCGGAACGTAGCCGGTCACCATTCGACGGATTCCTTGCCGCGTTCGGAACCCGCTGAAAGTTCGCCGTAGCAATTCTCCGGCGTAATCTGCGAAATCAGCTGCGCCAGGGTTGGAATCTTGCCAGTCCGGCGTATTTCGATCTGACCTTCGGCGGGCGCATCCACTTCCAGAAAGTCGCCCTCTTTCAGTCGAGCCTGCTTGACCACGGGCTGAGGTATGCGAACCGCGAGGCTGTTGCCCCACTTCACCATTTGCGCCTTCATACGAAATCCCTCAATCGTCAGGCAATATTTTAATGTATCTACTATGTAGATACAAGAAGAAAGTGGTGGTCAATACCCGGGCTTTACTTCGCCGTGCGAATACGTTCCAGAATGTCCGCAGCCTTGGGAATGTCCGGGACGGTTTCGCTCACGCGTCGCCAGCGTTCCACGCCCTGTTCGTCAATCAGCAACGTGGTTCGGAGCGCAAGGTCGGTGTCCCCCTTGCCAGCGGTGTGGAGCAGGCCATATTTGCGGATGACTTGCGCTCCGGGATCGCTCAGCACGGGAAATTGTTTTTGCAGGGCTTTGTCCCATATCAGGTGGGCGTGCTCGATGTCATCCACGCTGATGGCAACCAGGTTGGTGTTGAGCTGATCGAAGTCGGCCTTGTGCCGCGCGAACTCGCGCAGTTGAATAACGCAGAATGGTCACCAATAACCACGGTAAAAGATGACGAGGACGCGGTGGCCTCGCTGGTCGGCGAGATGGTAGGGTTGTCCCGATTGGTCGGGCAGCGTGAAGTCGGGAGCAGCGATTCCCGCCGCGGAGGCGATCTGCGGCTTGGGAAGTTTCATTTTCCAGACAACCGCGCCAAAAGCAATGACCACGACAAAAAGCGCGGCGATGAGCGGGATTACGAACTTGCGGCGGAGAAGTGGCATGGGTCGAATTCCCTGGAGGGCGTTCCACCACATCCTACCCAAGATCTGCTGTTCTGCGCTACTTCAAGAATGACAAATCAGAATGAAAATCAAGAATGACAAATCAGAACGGCAAATGTTCCAAACCAGAATGCCGCAAGGCTTAGCGCGGTCCCGGACTTTCCTTCGCGAGCTTCACGCGTGCCGCATCGAGCTTTTTCTGCACGCGCGCTACATCGGCAGGGTCCACTTCCGCGCCGACCGTCTTGTTCCATTCCGAGATTGAACGCTCCCAGTGCGTGGCTGCCAGCTTGAGGCGACCTGTTTTCTGGTAAAGATCCGCGAGATGCTCGTTGATCGTGGGGTCAGATTCCGAACGCTGCGAGGCGCGCAGGAGATTCTGCTCCGCCAGATCGAATTTGCCCAGCTTGAAGTAAGCCCAGCCCAGCGAGTCGAGATACGCACCGTTGGCGGGATCGACTTCCACCGCCTTCTTGATGTAGTTGAGCGCATCTTCGAGACGCACTCCGCGATCCGCCAGCATATAGCCGAGGTAATTCAGCGTCATCCCGTTATTGGGATCCAACGCAAGAATCTTATTGAAAGATTCTTCCGCCTGATCGTATTTCTTCTCGCGCTCGAAAACCGATCCCGCTACGAAATGTGCGTAGATCAGCTCGTCCGGCTTGCTGGAAAGGCTCAAGGACTTGGCGGCAGCCTCTTCAGCTTCTGGCCAGCGGCGCAGGCGGCTCAGCATTTGCGCCAGCGAGATGTAGACTTCGCGGTCGTCGGCCTCGCCCTTCAGCAAGCCGCGCACCTGTTCCAAAGCCTTGTCGGCCTCGCCGGAATCCGCTAACTGAGATGCCAGGACCATCTTTAACCCACGGTCGTTCGGCATTTTCTGCACAGCTTCGCGAGCCGTGGCGGTCGCCTTCGGCCAGTCCTTGCCTTCGCGATAGGTGTCGATGATTTCCTGATAGCCGCGCACGGCGTTCTCGTCGCCGAGGGACAGCATCTTGCGAAACGTTTCCAGTGCAGCGTCGTCCTTATGCTGATCCCTCTGGATGGTTCCCAGCCGTTCCAAAAATACTGCGCGGTTATTCTGCTCGCTCTGAGTCAGGTTGCCGTCGGCCTTTTCCGTGCGCTGCAGGAGTTTCTGCAATTCAGTCACGGCATCGGCGTCTTTGCCTTCGGCCTGGTAAACGGCTGCGACGTTGTAAGGGACTTCCAGCGAATCCGGAACCAGCGCTTCCGCTTTCTTCAAAGCGCCGAGAGCGAGATCGAACTTGCCCGTGCGGCGATAGATTTCCGCCATCCGCAGATACGTTTGCGCGTCTTCCGGGTTGGCGTCGGCGATGATCTTGAACTGATCGAGCGAAGCGTTGAGCTGGCCGTCATTCAGCAGATTTTGCGCCAGCCCGCGAACCGCATCCAGATTATCGCGGTCGAGTTCCGTGGCCTTCTGGTACGCCTTGATCGCTTCTTTGTATTGCTTCTGCTGCTCGTAAGTGAAAGCCAAAGCCGCATAGAGCTTGGCGGACCGGGACGCGTCCGGCAACGAATTCAACGTTTCTACCGCGCGCTTGTTGTCGCCCTCTTCGTTGTAGAGATACGCGAGCATGGTGACGGCTTCTTCGGAATCGGGCTGCAACTTCACCGCGGCCTTGAACTCTCCTTCGGCCTTCTGAAGATCGTTGTTGAGGCGGTAAAGGCGGCCCAGCAGCAGGTGGCCGTCGATCCCGTTCGGCTCCAGCTTTACGATCTGCTCGTATTGCTCAATCGCGCTCTTGAGAACGTCTTGCGATCCCGAACCCGATTGCAGATCGCCGAGCGAACGGAGGTAAATGCGTCCCAGCAGTTTGTGAGCTTCCAGATTGCTGGGGTCGCGCTTGATCATGTCCTGCGCTTCGAGAATGGCGTCGCGAATGCGGCCGGTGCGGGCATAAAGCTCCGCCAATCCGGTGTTCAGGTATTCCGAGCCGGGATCGTTGTCGAGCGCCTCACGGTATTCGTCAATCGCTTTGCCGGCAGCCTTGGTGTCCCCATAGGCCGTGACCTCTTCCTCGTAAATGTGCGCCATCGAGTAGTGGTAGTAGGCGGCGGCCTTGTCGGGCGTCTTGGTAGGACTGCTCGCCGCGGGCGAAGTGCTGGCTTCCGGCGAAGCCGGAGCAGGTGCTTGTTGTCCGAACACAGGAACGGCCAGTGTGGCCAGGAAAAATGTGGCCGGAGCGAACAATAACCGCAGCGATCGAATCATTCGAAGAATACCTGTTCTTCCTAAAGAGCTGTTTCCAGGAACCTAGGTCTTTAGATGCTGATTCGCTGGATGGGACTGGCGTTATTTTACGCTGGGAAATCGCCTTCTCGTGTAAAAAGACGTGCCAGTAGAGCCTTGGCTGGAAACACGGAAGTTCAGGTACTGCTGGATTTGTGATCCGGTGATATGCGATCTGGTGATATGCGATCTGGGATTTGCACTTTGACCCTGAATCGCCAAATAACAGATCACCAAATCGCCAGATTCTCAGTGCCGGAAATGCCTAACCCCAGTGAAGACCATGGCTAAACCGAGCCGGTCAGCCGCTTCGATCACTTCGGGATCGCGCACGGAGCCTCCAGGTTGGATGATTGCCGTCGACCCGGCTTTCGCGATTTCTTCGACGCCGTCGGGGAATGGGAAAAACGCGTCCGAGGCAGCCACTGTTCCTTGGGTCGGCAAGACGGCTTTCATGGCCCCGATGCGGCAGGAATCCACGCGGCTCATCTGACCTGCTCCGATACCCACGCTCTGGCCGTCGCGCGAGTAGACGATTGCGTTCGATTTCACGTGTTTGCAGATTTTCCAGGCAAACAGCAGCGCCCGCATTTCCTCAGGGGTAGGCTGGCGCCTGGTCACGACCTTCAGGTCAGACGGCTGAAGGGGACGTATGTCATTATCCTGCAATAAGATACCGCCCGAAACGTTCTTTAAAACCCACTTTTGAGGCAGATGTTTGATCTCCACGAGTCGCAGATTCTTCTTGGCTGCGAATTTCTCCAGTGCCGCAGGCTCAAATCCAGGCGCTGCAATCGCTTCCACGAAAAGTTTTGCCATTTCCTCGGCCGTCACAGCGTCGATCACGCGATTCACGCCAATGACACCGCCGAAGGCTGACACCGGATCGCACTCGAGAGCCTTCTTGTACGCATCCACCAGCACAGCACCCGTTGCCGTGCCGCACGGATTTGTGTGCTTAATGATTGTGCAGACGGTTTCTTCATACTCCTGCGCCACGTCCCACGCCGCTTGCAGATCGACTATGTTGTTGTAGGAAAGCTCTTTACCCTGAATCTGCCGTCCGTTGGCGACACCAGCGCCCGAGCCGTCGCTGTAGAGTGCTGCGGTCTGGTGCGGGTTCTCTCCGTAGCGCAAGTCGTTGACTTTATTGAACGACATGCGCAGCGTTTGCGGGAAAATGGTCTCCGGGCCAAGCTCGAACTCCTCGGGCGAGATCCGATCCAGAGTCGAGGCAATCGCAGAATCGTAGGCTGCGGTGGTCGCAAATGCTTTCTGCGCCAACCGCCAGTTGGTGTCGAGGGAGAGGGCTCCACCGTGTGTTTTCATCTCTTTAGCGATGGCTTCATAGTCGCTGGTCGACGTCACGACCGCGACATCCTGAAAATTCTTCGCTGCCGAACGAATCATCGACGGTCCGCCGATGTCGATGTTTTCGATGATCTCCTCGAAGTGCACGCCCGGCTTAGCGGCTGTCTTTTCAAAGGCATAGAGGTTCACGACAATCATGTCGATGGGCGCGATGCCATGTTCTTCAATCGAGCTAACGTGCGCAGGGTTCTCGCGGCGATGCAGGATGCCGCCGTGAACCATGGGGTGCAGTGTCTTCACGCGACCGTCGAGCATTTCCGGAAACCCAGTCAGTTCGGAGATGTCCTTGACCGTGATGCCCGCTTCGCGCAGCAGTTTGGCGGTGCCTCCCGTCGAAACCAACTCGACGTCCATTGCGGCAAGCTCTTTAGCGAACTCGACAAGGCCGGTTTTGTCTGTGACGGAAAGGATAGCGCGCTGAATCTTGGACATGGAGAGCCTCGGTTGGAATGAGAGTGAACTGGAATCTAGGCAGCAGATGATTCTAACAAGATCGAAGGATTTCACCACGACACACGAGGCGGCGAAGTGGTGCACTTTGGCTATGCGCTCCTACAGCATTGTCATTCCGAGCCAGTTTTATCGGCGAGGAATCTGCTTTTGCCCTGCCCAACAGCAGATTCCTCGCGCGATACGGCCGCGCTTCGGAATGACAATCTTGAAATATATATTTGAGTTGCACCACGACCCGAGCCGTGAGAAAACTGAAGAGGGCCGCCCGATGAAAGGCGGCCCTCTTCTTGTGTGTTTGTGGCGAAAAAACGCTACGCTTTCGGGGCCGCTTTGGCTTTCAGCTTGACCTTGCCGCCTTCGAGTTCCACTGAATATTCCACTCTTTCGCAAGCATATTGCTTCTTGATCTGATCGGTCTTCTTCTTGACGAAGGACGAGAACGAGTCGAAGTTGGCAGCGTCTCCCAATTTTTCTCCAGCGTTCTTCTTGGCCTCGACGAGAGCCTGATAAAGAGATTCCACGTTCTTCTTGTCCTTCTCAACATCGCGCAGCTGGGCGCTGTAGGGTGATTTGCGGGCGGCTGCGGGTTTAGGAGCAGTTGCCTTTGCTGGAATAGGTGCCTTGGCTGCAGCCGCTGCTGTGGCTTGGACTGCAGGAGCTTGGGTTGCAGACGCAGCCGGTCTTGCAATTTCTGGCTGGGCCGCTACCGGCCATGGAGCCACCTGCGCAACTGCGCTCAGGGCCGCTGATTCTGCCGCTTCCAGTGAATCATGTTCAGAATCATGAATTTCATGTTCCGTAACACCGTGCGCCGTTTCCGGGGTGTCGGGCGTGTCCTCGAACTCCCGAACGCCCTGAACTCCGAGCAGAGCATCTGCGGGACGGCGATAGCCCTCTTCTCGAATGCGTGACTTCTTGCGCCAAAGGTCGCTCTGGACGGCATAGCGTTGCGCCATTTCGTTGTAGCGGAAGCGTTGGCTGAAGTTGATGCGGGCACCGTCGGAAAACTTCCGCAGCAGAGAGAGCACCTTCCACTCGACATCGGTGGGCGGCCGTTTCTTGGGGTTATTGAAGTAGATTTCGTACTCGATCTTCAGCCGGCGAAGCTGCTGGTCGAGAAGGTTCAATTCCTCATCTATGGTCAACGGCCCTCGCTTTTTCCTACCGCGGCCGGGCGAGGGAAATCGCGCGACCAGAATGACCTGGTTTTCAGCAAGAAGTAATGAGCAAAAGTACCACGGGAAGCGTGTTGGGGCATGAGCACCGACGGGCTATTACTTTGGGGAGGTTACTGGCGAAGAGCGCAAGAACTTCCGTGTGGGGTGTTCCCGATTCCATCGGAGGAGTACGGGTCGTAAAGCCGTTCGGGTAGGCGGGCCGATGCCTCACGGGCGACAAATCATTTGCTATTCGCGAATTGCGAATATAGAGTATAGACCGTGGCACTCAAACCCCAAGACGTTATGGTGGCACTCAAGCTCTGCACGTATGCGTCGGGACGACCTCCGTTCTCGCAGATCGCATTGGATCTCGGAATGAGCCCCTCCGAAGTGCATGCAGCGGTAAAGCGCCTGGAGAGCGCCCATCTTATTCACGGTACCGAGCTGAAGGGAAAACCTAACTTGTCCGCGCTGGAAGAATTTCTCCTTCACGGGGTGAAATATGCATTTCCGGCGAAACGTGGAGAGATGACCCGGGGAGTAGCTACTTCCTATGCCGCCGAGCCCTTGCGACGTCAAATTTCCTCCGGAGATGAGCCCCCACCTGTCTGGCCTTACGCTGAAGGGCGCGACCGAGGTGTGTCGCTTTCTCCCCTCTATAAGACTGCCCCGTTTGCGGCGCTCCGCGATCCCGTACTCTATGAATACCTAGCGCTCGTCGATGCGATTCGAGATGGGCGGATGCGTGAGCGGGCACTCGCGGAGCGCGGGCTGATACAGCGGCTTCAAAAACTGCCTCAAAAACTGAATGGCAAATCGAACCCTGGAACTTCTCACTGACGCTGCGCAGCTTTTAAGGCCACTACTCGGTGATCTCGTCTTTGTCGGCGGGAGCACAACGGTGTTGTTGATTACGGACAAGGCTGCCGCTGACGTCCGCCCTACTTTTGACGTCGATGCGATTGTTGAGATCACTTCGTATGCGGAATACATCAAATTTTCTGATCGGCTGCGCAAGCTTGGCTTTGTCGAAGATACCAGCGAAGATGCGCCTGTGTGTCGCTGGCGCAGAGGTGAGACGAAGCTGGATGTGATGCCTTTAGACGAAAAGATCCTGGGATTCTCGAACCGATGGTACAGACCAGCCATGGAATTTGCGACAGAGCACGAGTTGAAGCCCGATCTTCGGATTCGGGTTGTCACAGCTCCCTACTTTTGTGCAACTAAGTTCGAAGCCTTTAAGGGGCGCGGCAAGAATGACTATCTGTCGAGTCATGACCTGGAAGACATCATTGCGGTGGTCGACGGGAGAATAGAGCTTCTCGACGAACTTCGCGCTGCGGATAAGGGCGTGTGCTCGTATGTCGCGTCCGAGGTCGGTCGCTTGCTGCGAACGGATCGGTTCATCGATGCGCTACCGGGTTACCTTCTCCCAGACGCTGCCAACCAGGCTCGCATCAGCATTCTGCTTGGGAGATTGGGGCAGATCTCGCGCTTGTAGCGTGGGGACGGGCTACTGTTCAGGATGGGGAGTGGGAAAGTTTGCACACAGAACGAACAAGGAAGTAGGGTCGAGCGCATAGCCCGGAAAGTTGAACTATTGGCGGAGTGCGATGTTGCACGCCCGATGTCGCGGACATTCTTGCAGCCATCGACCTCACCCGCCTGCACGGGTTCTCTTTTTGGGATGCTTTGGTCCTGCGATCCGCCAAACAGGCTGGTTGCGGCGTTCTACTCACGGAAGACCTGCAAGATGCCCGGGAGATCGATGGAGTACGGATCGTAAATCCGTTTGGGTAGGCGAGTGGGGGCGCTTCACCCGCGTCGGTCGCGGCTCCGGTTGACGCAGGCTTGGCATTCTGCGATAGCAAGAACACGTGATAAAGTGCAAGTGATCGTCGCCAGTGGTATCGACTCAGGGCCCGTGGCATGAAGAATATGGTTAGGTGTTATTGGTGCTCGCTACGGCCCCCTGCAACGGCGCAAGGACGGGCACGCAACGTTCCATTTTCGGAGCCAAAACAAGGCAGAGGGAGGGTGGGCCCACTTGGCAGCAGGCCTATCCATGAGAGGGGATAAGTCCATCGGGTGCGATCCCCAGCTAGCCAATTTCGCTTTTTGTTCCCATCCTAGTTTAGAATGGCAGAGAGCTCCATACCGTCGGTGCATCCGCAGCATGATTGGCAGACCGGGTAATTGGAAACGCGGTGGTCTTGAGGATGCCGTTGTGTCGGCGCGGGTAAGACATTTCGCGGAAAACAAACAAGAATGATTGATCGCGCACATTGGCTTGTCGATCTCGACGGATCTGCAAAAAGTCTGGCTGTCGATGGGCTGGTGCCCGTAAAAGGATACCGTCGCGACGGGCGTCTGCCCGAAGAAGTTGCCATGATGGAGAAGGCGGCAACCTACGGTGCTCAGGCCGTCTTCTTCGAGGCCGGACGCAATGGCCGGCCGCCAGTGGCGCAAGCTTTTGTATTCGTTTCGGATGGCCCAGCAAGCGATCCCGAGTTTGCCAGACTGCATCAGCGCCTGTGGTCTTGGGGTGGCGTGCCGCTGCTTTACCGCAAGACGCAAGGCCTCGTGCAACTCTTCCGATGTGCTCACAAGCCCGATTTCATTTCTGCAAAAGGCGAGACGGTCTGCAAGCCATTCAAGATCCTCGATTTGGCGGCAACCATCGGCAACGATCCTTGGTGGGATGCATCGCGGCTGCGTAACGGGACCCTGTGGGATGATCCCGCGGTCTGCAAAGAAATGCTGTCTGCGAGCAAAGCGGCCCACAAGAGTCTTATCGACGCTGTGAAACGACTCAGTGCAGAATTGAACACCAAGGGCATTCTCAAGAAAAACCTCCGCCGGAAACTGCTGATCCTTTCGTTGCTCATTGCTTACCTAGAAGATCGCGGCGTCTTTCCGACGGAGTACTTCGGACAGTTTCACAAAGGAGCAACGAAATACTTTCAGGTCCTTGCCAACGGCAAGGCGCTAGTCAAGTTGTTGGCTGCTTTGGAGGAAAGATTCAATGGCCACGTCTTTATTTTAGACGTCGCTGATCAAGAGTCTTTAAGGGACAGCAACCAGCTTGCACCTTTCGCCGATCTTGTTGAGGGACGCCAAGAATGGGACGGACAACTGACGCTTTGGCAGCTTTATTCCTTCAAAGACCTGCCGGTGGAGCTTATCAGCCATATCTATCAACTCTTCGTCAGCGACGCAGCTAGTTCGGTATACACCCCGCCGTTCCTCGTGCGGCTCATGCTGGACGAGGCGCTCAGCTGGAAAAGGCTCGACCGGCTGCAGGAGAAAAACGAAATCATCCTCGATCCTTCTTGCGGTTCGGGGGTCTTTCTTGTTGAGGCCTATAAGCGCTTGGTCCTCCATTGGCGCAGTCGCAATGAATGGAAGCGTCCCGGCGTCAACGTCCTCAAGAACTTGCTCACGAAAGTTCATGGCATTGATCTGGAACAGGGTGCGGTGGAGCTTGCTGCTTTCAGCTTATGCTTAGCGCTCTGCGATGCCCTGGAGCCAGAAACCATCCGTGTCAGCATCAAGCTTTTTCCTCAACTGGCGGGGAGGACTCTGCACACCTCTTGTTTTTTCGCAGCCAAAGAACAAGGCTTGGTAAGAGATGCTATCGGTGTGGTAACGGGAAATCCGCCCTTTACGTCCAAACTCGGCACACCCGGTGCTGAACGCAGCTACCAAGGTTACCAAGCAATGCACGGCTCTTTGCCGGACAAGCAATTGGCATATCTCTTCCTGCATGAAGCCATGGGAATGGTCGCCGAAGGCGGCGTCCTAAGCATGCTTCAGCAATACAACTTTCTTTATAACCAGGGATCGCTTAACTTCCGTCGCAACTTCATTTCCAATTGGGATGTGCGGGAGGTGCTCGACTTCATTTCTGTCCGGGGGCTTTTTCATAAGGACACCAAGGTGGTCGTTGTTGTAGCTGAAGCCTCTCCCCCTCAAGGGGATCGAAAACTTCTCCACGCAACCTTTCGCCGCAGCGGACGCGTTGATGCAGAGCAAGGCTTCGACATTGACTATTACGACTTACACTGGCTACCACGCAGTCTGGCATTGACTGATGATTCGGTATGGCGCACAGATTTGTTTGGAGGGGGGCGGGCACTAGCGCTCGTAAATCGTTTGAAAGGGTTTCGGACCCTTGAGAAATATGCGACAGATCAGAAATGGGACTTTGGTGAGGGTTTTATCGAAGGCGGACGAGGGGTGTCACAACCATCGCGTCATATCGTTGGCAAATCCTTCCTGCCCTCGGAAGCGCTGACTGCCGATGGAATAGACGAGGCAGCAATTATTACTGCGCCCCACACGACATATGAGCGCTCGCGTTCCCAAGGGAGATTTTCTGCACCAATGCTACTAATTCGCGAGCATATGGATATTCCCCACGCTCTTAGGTTAAAGGAGTACCTAACCTACACTAAGCAGATCGTTGGATTCCCGGCACCCAAAGGAGACATCGACGAATTGCGCAAGATCGGCGACTGGTTGAAAGAGGAGAGGCAAGCCATTCGAGCGTACATTGCATTGGTTAGCCCCCGCCTGTTCACACAGAAGGCTACTGCACTCCAAGCAGACGATGTTTACTCGATACCTTATCCTGAGGCTTCCAGCCTTGATCTTAGCCCTAACGAGCAAATTCTCATCGACGACGTCGTGGACTACCAGCGCGACCTCATTAGGTTAGGCGAGGATTCCGCAGCAATGAAAAAGAGTGGACTCCCGGCGTGTGTTGATTTCGCCCACGTGTTCGTTCGGCAGATCAATGCGATTTACAAAAAAAATCTGCTTCATGACCTTCCACCGCAGACATGGCCCGGTGTCATCTGCCAGGCGTTTGCTTTTGGCCAGAGTAAGGTCGATTGGAGCGGAGTTGAGGAGCTGAGAGATAAGCTCGATTCGCTGCTCTATGAACAACAAGGTGCCGCACTCCGCGTTACGCGCATCGCAAGAATCTACGATGGCAGCTTCATTTTCCTCTTGAAGCCGGATCGTCTCCGCTACTGGCTGCGTTCCGTCGCATTGCGTGATGCCGATGAAACATTGTCTGATCTCCGGGCACAGGGATTCTGAAGTTATTTACATGCTGGCCAACAATCCAGACACTTCCGCTCAGTTTGGCTCTCTCGGTAACGACGTCCACGTCCCTGCGACGTTCAGGTACGAGCTGCTCGACTTCATAGCAGGTGAACTACCCCGCTGGAGAGATCACCCTGACCGTCAAAGCAACACCTCGGAGACGGTTCTCACTTCTCAACTGTGTGCCCATCTCAACAGCGTCGCCCGACACTCTGCTGGTTGGGATGTCCTCCAATTCAAGGTCGAAGAACCAGATGAGAAACAGAAGGGTCGTAAGATCGACTTGGTTGCTTCGCCGAGCGGGACTGCCGTGTGGATCGAGGGTCGCAGGCATACTATTTTTGACACTCTGATGCCAATCGAATGCAAAAGACTACCCACGCCCAAAGGGGAAGGCCGCGACAAACGAGAATACGTCATCAATCGGCATTCCTCGACCGGCGGCATTCAGCGTTTCAAGGCAGGACACCACGGCTCGGGCCACGCACTTGGTGCGATGATCGGATATGTGCAGGAAACGACCGCGACTGTCTGGAATAGGCGCGTGGCAGGATGGATCAAAGGATTGATTCGGACTGCACAGCCGGGTTGGTCCGTGAAGGACTTGCTTCGTTTTGAACAACGGGATGCAACATCACGGTTGACCGTCCTTCACTCGTCACATGAAAGACAAAACAGTCTCTCAGATATTGAACTCCGTCACCTTTGGCTGGAGATGAACTGTGCCCCCTCGGCGGTAATGTCGATCAAGCAGAAGTAGCGGCTTCTACCTGGTTGGGGCTCCCGCCATCTTCTTGACCATGGCGAGGACCAGCTTGCGGTCGCTATCGTTGAGCTGGGCGGTGTAGCGGCGCATCTGGGTCAGGAAGCGGACTTCGTCTTCGGTGAGCTGGGGCAGATTCTTGGAGCCGTTTTCGCGGCCATTTTCCATGAAGAACTGCGACAGCGGCAGTTCCATGGCTCCGGCGATTTTGGCGAGGGTGTCGAGCGACGGCACGGTGTGACCGTTCTCCACGCGCGAAAGATAGCAGCGAAGCAAGCCCGTGCGCTTCTCAATGTCGCCCTGGGACATGCCTTTTTGTAAGCGGTAATCCTTAATCGTTTGACCAATATTCATAGGAGGCCGAGGGTCGAAATCGAGAAACCCAAGCAGAGTCGCATAGTAATCAGTTTGGTATCATCTGGCAAGTAAAAATTGATCGCATCGCAAATGATGCAGTGCCGACGCAACCGCGGGTAGACAAGAATGGAACTTCTCGGTGGAAACGCTTAGAGGAACTCTGAACCAGTGTCTGCCTCCAATCAAAAGCAGGTCCCTCCACTTCGCGAATCGCCGGAGAAGCGGCGATTCTGCACCGGTCGGGATGACAAATTAACCTTAATCAGAGTTTCCCTGGAGAATTTCCATTACTTCTTCAAAGTTGCGGCCAGGAATTCGACGGTGCGCTTCCAGGCATCCGCTGTGTCATCAGGCCGATAGTTGCCTTTGTTGACCGGATTCTCGAAGCCATGCCCTGCTTCCGGGTAGATCTTTGTGTCGATCTTCTTGCCGGCCGCCTTCATGGCGGCCTCAAATTTGTGAACGTCTTCCGGCGGGATGCCCTGATCTTTTCCGCCAAACAGTCCCAGAATCGGCGCGTTGATTTTCTTGATGGTGGAGTCTTCCGTCGCCAGGTGGCCGTAGTTGATCACGGTGGCGGCGAGGTCGGGGACTTCGATGGCGGTTTGAAGCGAGTAGCCGCCGCCCATGCACCAGCCGATGGAGCCGACTTTGTCTTTCTTGACGTTGCCCTGGGAACGCAGAAAAGTGACGGCGGCGACCAAGTCGCGAGCGGCGCGGTCTTCGGGAACACCACGCATGATTTCATGCGCCTGATCCGGCGTGGTTGCTACTTTACCGCGATAGAGATCCACCGCCAGCGCGACGTACCCTTCATCGGCCAGCTTCGAGGCCTGTTCTTTGACCCAGTCATTCAGTCCCCACCACTCGTGGATGACCACGATCGCCGGGAACGGACCTTTGCCCTCTGGCGCGTAAAGAATGCCCTGCACGGTTTCGTCGCCGCTCTTGTAGGAAACCGGCTTTCCGGTGGCGGCGAACGCGGACGCGGTGCAAAGCGCCGTGAACAGCAGGATGAGAGCGGCAGCAAACTTGATCTGTTTCAGATTTGTCATAAAGGAAGCTCCATATACAGCACGCCCGGCATCGGGTTTTCCCGGTACGGGGCGATTTCTTGAAATCCCATCTGGCGGTACATGGCAATCGCCCGATCCATGACTCCACCGACAGTATCGAGACGCATGTGAGTGTATCCGATCTGGCGCGCTTCAGCGATGATACGCTCCGCGAGTTTGCGTCCGAGGTTCTGACCCCGAAAGCCGGGCCGAACATACAAGCGTTTCATTTCACAAACCGCTATGCCAGAAGGCGTAGGAACGAATCGGTGCAGAGCCACGCAGCCTGCTAGCCTTCCATCGCTTTCCGCCAACAGCAGCCGTCCATCGGGAGGAACGTAGTCTCCCGGCAAGCCCGCCAGCTCTTTGTCGAAATTCTGAAAACAAAGACTGAAGCCAAGCGACTGCGCGTATTCGAGAAACAGCTCCCGCGCCTGCTCGATCTGCGCCAGAGACTGCGCCGGCACGATTTGGACGGTAGCGAGCGTCATCCCATTAACATGCCCCCATTGACGTTGAGCACGTGCCCGGTAATGTAGCCCGCTTGCTCTGAGGCGAGAAACTCGACGGCATGAGCAATTTCCTGGGCCGTGCCCGTTCGTCCAAGAGGGATCATCTTCAGAGCACTCTCTCTGAATTCGCCGGAAAGGACCTCGGTCATCGCAGTATCGATGAACCCGGGAGCCACCGCGTTGCAGGTGATGCTTCGCGAGGCGAGTTCGCGTGCCACCGCCATGGTCAACCCAATCAACCCGGCTTTTGACGCAGCATAGTTCGCCTGTCCGGCCTGCCCCGTTTGCCCGAAAACGCTGGCGATGTTGATGATCCTCCCCCAGCGCTGCTTCAGCATAGGGCTGATGACCTGCTGCGTGCAGAGGTACGCCGAAGTCAGGTTCGTGTTGATCACCGAGTCCCAATCGGCGCGTTTCATTCGCATCACGAGCTGATCGTGCGTGATACCCGCGTTGTTGACCAGAATGTCGATCTTGCCGAATTGCGCGATCGCAGCCTTGAAGACAGTCTTGATTTGCTCTTCGTTCGCGACATCGAGAACGAACGGGGCAGCCAATCCGCCCGCAGCATTGATTTCCTGCACCACCTCGTCCAACTTCTGCTGATTGCGCGCTGCGACGACAACCGTCGCCCCCGATTTCGCCAGGCGCACTGCGCAGGCACGTCCTATCCCTTGAGACGCTCCCGTCACCAGCGCTACTCGGCCCGAAAAAGTCATTGCGAGGCTCCTTGCTTGATTGGCAAATTATAGCTGTCACGGCGCGGTCTGTTTACCGAACTCTTTTATCGAACTCTTCGAATCGGCCAGATCAACACACGCAGCTGCTTGGCGAAGTGCAGAAGCGGCGCGGCTGGAGGCAGTTCGATTCCAGCGACCGTAGCCATCGAGTTCTCTTCGATTTGCGCATAGGCATCCTGTAGCGGCCAAGGTTCATGATGAATTTCCCCGCGATAAACCTGGCCGCCTGCCACCGTATACAGGCAATAGCGCTCGGAGAGCCAATGCTCGAGTGTTCCACGCGTCCTGAACTGCACCGGCCTAGCTGGCCCGTAGGTTCCACGAAAGTTCGCAGGGTGCGGCCGATGCAGGCGCTCGGATTGATATCGAATCTCTTCGCCAGCTATCTCCACGCGCATTCGCGCATGAAAATACGGCAGGCGATAGGTTGCCCGCGCGGCCCAGACCGCAGGCAGGTGCGCCGCATCCAGGCTAAAGAAATAGACGCCCGGCTTCCCATCCAGCGTTACGTACGTTCGAACATTGAGTTCGGGGAAACTCGAGAACCCCGGTACCGGCGGAAGAAATCGCGCCCGAATCCCGCTCATGCGAAAGGGAACGACGCCAACCCAGGCATTTCCGTCGAATTGATCCAGGGGGAGTTGCAAGGGAACCATCGGGCGGAGTTGCGAAACGGGAACAGGCCAGTGGGCAAACAGAAGGTCATGCCAGATCTGCCCCATGATCCAAGGCGAATCAGACGGAGGATAAGTCCGGTGAGCCGTCGACTTCAGCAGAGGGTGCACAGACAAGTTTATAAGGAAAGAAACTTCTCCTGAAAATTGTCATCCTGGACGCAGCGATGGATCCCCGAAAATGCTAAGGCCAAAATTCGCGCTATCCAGCATTCTTACCGGTAGCCAGTGTGGCAAGAAAGCTTGAAAGAGTCAGGTGGAACTAGCTGGGAAGGGGTCCTTCGCTGCGCTCAGGATGACATTCCCCAATGGGACGAGGAGAATCCCAGACTTCCTACTGTCCCGCGCCCTGCGCCGTTTGCACCGCTCCCGGCACCACCTGATAGTCGTGGTGGTAGACATCGATAATCGTTTTGCCCACTATGCTCGCCTTGGCTTCCGAGTGCACATGCACCGGCAATGTAAACGGACCAAAGTCGGCGTAATCCTGTTCCAGCTTGATCTTGCTCAAAAACACCGACGGAGACTTCGCCGGAACACCTTCTAACCGCACCAGGCTGCCTGTGCGCGCATCCAGCGACATGGTGCCCTTGATCAGCCCCAGCCGCTTCTTGCGTGGCTTGAGTTGATACATGTGCACTGGGCGGCCGTCCATCTCGCGGAGGCCTTTGTAGGCAAACCTGTAGTTAGCGTCCGAAATAGCGACCAGGCGCCCGTCGTCCTTCTGTACGTGATCCACTTCCGACTGCATGAGCCGCAGGATCACGTTCGCCTTCACGAACGTATCGCCAGTGAAGTGCAGCGCCGTGAATAGCAACGACTTCGGCGCCGAATACTGCCGCTTCACCTCATACTCACCCTGTTGCTTGGTTTCCGGCAGCTCGGCATGAATCACGGTGGTAGCGGTGTAGGAAGCCAGATCGCTCGTCTGCCGCGCCGAGCGCGAGGCATACGTATGAAGCGCCAAATCCGGAGACATCAGCGGCAGAACCGCTGTCGGCTGAACAATTTGCGGGGGTACGGAATCGTCCGCTGGCAATACGGACTCCAGCATCGACTCCATCAAGGCAGCATCTTCGGAAGAAAACAGGTTGGACGGCAACGCCACAGCGGGCGGAGCTCCCGCCTGGGCCACGCTGTTTCCCTGTAAACTCAACAAAACAATGGCCACAGCCGCTAGGAAGAATCGCATCACGATAAGTAGGAACCCTTAACTTTATATAAGATGTGCGGAAAAAGGAAAAGTACCAGAGTCAGCCAATGCAATACCCTAAAGTTCGTAAAAAAGAGTAAAGAATTGCCGGACTGCGGTCGAGGAACTTTTCCTACTCATGTTTGGTCCGGCTCTCCTAATTTCCGCGATTCCCCAGAAGGTACGTGATTTCCACGGTTCGAGTTCCCTTGCCGATTGCTACCGCCGCCTTCGCAAAGTAACATGGGTGGATTCCATCATGCCTTTGACACCCGTCACTGCAGACGAGAAATTGACGACTGCCGAATCCGCCGCCTCAACGCTCGCGACCGAACCCGCTCAACCCGCCGTCGAAGTCTTCGCCATCCACGGCGCCGAGCCAGAAGTCCAGGCCTACGCCATGGCCAAGTACTCGCGCTCGTCCTTGTCGATGAAGGAGTCCCTCCGCGAGATCAGCTCGCAGAAGGCCGAAAAGTTTCTCAATACGTTCTATTTTCAGTATGGCCACCGGTCGATTGCCGATCTCGCGCATATTGTGCTGGCGGTGGAAAAGCTTTCCATCCTCGCTGCTATCGCTCTCGCCGACGAAACGCGCTGGGATGGCCAAGAACGATCCACGCGCTACCAGGATTTCCGCAAAGGTGGCTACTTCACGCCGCAGTTCGGGGATGCTGGCAAGTCCTCGCAGGCCCTCTATCGCGAAACTGTCGATTTTCTTTTTGCCGAATACGAAGCGCTATCCGAACAGATGTTTCAGCACTTGATGAGTCGTACTCCCAAGCCCGACGACATGAAGCAAGACGCTTACGAGCGCACGCTGCGGGCCCGCGCCTTCGATATCTCGCGTTACCTGCTGCCGCTGGCCACCAACACTTCGCTGGGGGAAATCGTCAACGCCCGGACGCTGGAAACCCAGGTCTCGCGCCTGCTTTCGCATACCCACGCCGAAGTTCGGCATCTGGGGACGCTATTGAAGAAGGCCGCGCTCGAGCCGGCCTACAACGTGAATCACGAATCGTATCGCGAGCTGGTAGCGAAGATTCGCGCCGTCAGCCCTGAGCTTGGCGATCGCGCTGCGCAGGAATTACTGAAAGACGTTCGTGTTGCTCCCACGCTGGTGAAATACGCGGACCCGAATAACTACGAAATTGAAACACGGCGCGAACTCAACCAAGCCGCTGCTGAATTCATGAAGAGCGCTGCGATTGAGCAAGCGGACTCAGTCGAACTTCTCGACGACGATCCGATAGAAATCGAACTTGCTGCCACGTTGCTCTATGAACACTGCCACTACCCCTACCGTCAGATTCGAGAAGCTGTCGAAGCGGTAGGCGAAGTTCGCAGAAAAGAAGTCATCAATCTTGGCATGAAGCATCGAGGCAAGCATGACGAGCTCCTCCGCGCCTACTCCTCCGGCCAGCGCTTCCGCTTCGACATTCTCATGGACATCGGCGGCTTCCGCGACATGCACCGCCACCGCCGCTGCGTCCAAATCATCCAGGACTTCACAACCCAGCACGGGTACGACGCCCCCGAAGAACTCGAGGCTGCCGGACTGGCGTCGCGCTACAAGGCGACGATGCAGCGAGTCGCAGGAGCCATAGCTAAAATGGAACAGAGCAAGATCTCCGACGGAGGTCCACTAGAAGAAGCCCGCGAGTCCGCCCAGTATGCTATCCCGCTAGCTTTCAAAAAGCGCACCCTCTTCAAAATGGACTTTGCCGAAGCGCTCTACATCTCCGAACTCCGCACCACGCCGGCAGGCCACACCTCCTACCGCAACGTCGCGTATGCCATGTATGAAGCGGTCGCGGAAAAGCACCCGTCGTTGGCGCAGTACTTCCGTGTGCACGATGTGCGGCAGCCGGTGGATTTGCTGAAGCGGTGACAGGAACTCGATAGGTAGGAGTTTTGAGGTCGCAAATTGCGACCTCAAACTTTGAGCGAGTCGATTTTGCGGAGCATTCTAAAAGAAGAAAATAGTTTCAGGATGCTTGCTTCGGCAGGAAGCCTATTTGGCGCCGTCGTTTCCTTGGCGGCATCATCAGTCTATTTATTTCCTGGATCAGCCGGAGAAGCGTTTCATCATGGGTATCGAGGCGACTCTCGAGTTCCGTCATCTCGGTTGCCAGTTGCCGATTTGTGGCGATTGCTTCCCGCAAACGTACAAAAGCCCGTACGACGAACAGGCTCATCTGAACCGCTTTCCGCGAGTTCAAAACGCTTGCCGCCATGATTGCGCCGTGTTCTGTGGAAGCATACGGAAGGTAGCGTCGGCCCCCTCGTGTGTTTGAGGTCGCAAATTGCGACCTCAAAGCCTGCGCTTCCTCATCTGTCAGGCGAAACATGAAGTCTCCGGGAAAGCGAGTCGCGTTGCGCTTAACTTGCTCATTCAGCCGTTTCGCGGTCACGCCATACAGCGCCGCAAGGTCGACATCCAGAATCACTCGATGTCCGCGCACAATCAGAATTTGCGGCTCCACGAGTCGAATCACGCTGGTGTTTCGCACGTTGTTACATCCTTTTGAAATCATCGAATTTTGAGGTCGCAATTTGCGACCTCAAGTGCGATCTGGGTTATGGGAAGGGGCTCCCAGCCTTGTGAGCTTAGCCGACTTCAAGGAACTTGAGCAGTCCTCCTTGGTGGACTCCAAGCTCAATTGGTGGACTCAACCCTTCGCCAGCAAGCTAAGCGTCGATCCTATGAACGGCCGTGTACCATCGACTCTGGATTTCCATGAAATGGCGATACCCAATCGCGGGCGGATCGACCAAAGACGACTGCAAGTTCCCTCATAGGCGAGTTTCAGGACCTGCACTGGGGTGGGTAGGTTTTGCAATCGCGCTAGGTGTGGTATTGCGAGTTGTTCCATATTGCAGGAACCGATCGCTTTGGTATGACGAGGCACTGCTCGCACTAAACATCTTGCACCGCCCATTCAGTGGGCTGTTTGACGTTCTGGATTACCACCAGGGCGCCCCGGTCGGATTCCTTCTGCTTGAAAAATTCGTCACGAGAATTGTTGGAGGGAGCGAACTGGCTCTCCGATTCGTCCCGCTGCTGTTGGGCGTCGGGGCGATGTTTCTGTTATTGAATCTGGCCAGAGCGTGTATTTCCGCACGGGCGGTGGCCCTAGCGGCACTGCTTTTCGCCGTCAACGAACCACTCATTTACTACTCCTCGGAAGTCAAGCAGTATTCGTGCGATGTCGCAATCACTCTTCTCATGTTGTGGGTCATCCTGCGTTTTCTGCAATCCGAAATGAGCGTTGCTTCCACCTTTGAACTTGGGTTGCTGGGAGCTCTGACGATCTGGTTTTCCCATCCCGTCAGTTTTCTCCTGGCGGGCTCCGCAGTGCCCCTTGTGCTGATCGTCTGGAGACGACGACCATCTCATCTATTTCGAATTACCTGCGCGATCTTTCTCTGGGGAATAAGCTTCGCCTTGTTCTATTTCTTGTCGCTGCGCAGGCTCGGCGAAGACCGGATTCTGATCGATTTCTGGCGCAATTTCTTTCCTCCGATTCCACCGTGGTCACAGGAAACCCCGCAATGGCTTTTCGCGAGAGGGCTTGCGATTCTTGGGGATTCGCGTAGCCCGGCAACGGTCCTGAGCGCGGCAATGTTTGCGGCAGGATGCGGGGCTCTCATCCAGAAAAAGAAGGCCGCGTTCCTTTGGTTGATTTGCGGCACTGGTGGCATGACCTTGTTCGCTTCCTACCTGCACAAATACCCGCTTGCCGATAGGTTGTTGCTCTTTGCCGTTCCAATTGCACTGCTGTGCGTCGCGGAAGGAACCGTTTGGCTCGCCGATACGATCTTCCGTTCGCAAGCCGTCCGCGTCGGGTTAATCGTATTGGTTTTGGCAAACCCCGTCTGGCTCGCGATGCGCAGCATCATTGCACCCAACCGACCAGACGATATCAGGCCGGCGATTGACCACATTCTGGTCCATCAGCGCGAAGGTGACGCGTTGTACGTTTATTCACAGGCGCGGCGCCAGTTTCAGTACTATGCGGATCTCCGCAATGTTAGCGTCGGAAACGTGCACTTCGGGGCCGACTGCGGGGTCATACCTTCTTGCTATGAAGCTGACTTGGAGAGTCTCCACAGGCCATCGCGGGTATGGATTCTTCTTTCCCACATCCTCATTAACGGGCAAACCGACGAGGAGCAGATAATCTTAGCTCAGCTCGACGCAATGGGTGTCAGGCTGGACGAAAAAAGGAGTCCGGGAGCAAGAGCCTACCTTTACGATCTGAGCACTGGCGCAAAAACGATCTCAAAACCTGCGCTTCCTCAACCGTGAGATCAAGTGCTCCCTTGCGCTGAAAAAGGCTGCGAGACTGCGAGCCTAACCTGAGGCCGGTACCGGGCACAGTCCTACGCCCGTGGACTATCTAATTTGAAATTGTCATTCCGACGCGCAGCGAAGAATCCCTTTATGTCCCGCTCCCGCTCGACCTCTGTATCTGGCCCGAACGCTGTGCCCGGGAATTCACAGCCCTCCTTCCTATACCCTAAACATCTTTGGAGACCACCATGAGATTGCAAGGCAAAGTAGCCATCATCACTGGAGCCGCAACAGGAATCGGCCAAGCCATCGCCACGGCGTTCGCAAGTGAGGGCGCGGCGGTCGTAGTCGACTATGTTGGCAAACCCGGAAGCGCCGATGACACGCTCGCGAGAGTGCAAGCCATCGGCGGGCGTGCCATTGCTGTAACCGCCGACGTTTCCGATCCGACCCAGGTTCAGAACATGATCGCCGAGACCGTCAAAGCCTTCGGCCAGCTAGATATCCTGGTCAATAACGCGGGCATCGAATTCAAGCGCCCATTCGTTGACTTCCCGCTCGATCTCTGGCAGAAGATCATGGCAGTCGATCTGACCGGCCCATTCCTCTGCGCCCAGGCCGCCGCGCGCCAGATGATCCAGCAGGGTACGGAAGGCCGCATCATCAACATCTCGTCCGTCCACGAAGACCTGCCCATGCCCACTAACGCCCCCTACTGTGCCGCCAAGGGAGGTCTGCGCATGTTAATGCGCACAATCGCCGTGGAACTTGCCCCGCACAAGATCACAGTCAACAACATCGGTCCCGGTGCAATCTTTACGCCCATCGATAAAGATGTGGAAGCCGACGAGAAGCTGAATTCCCAACTGATGGCGGAAATTCCCCTGGGTCGATGGGGTCGCCCCGAGGAAGTTGCCCAGCTAGCCGTCTACCTGGCGTCCGATGCAGCAGCCTACGTGACCGGCAGCACCCACTTCATAGATGGCGGCATGTTGCGGCAATCGGGCAGCTTGTGACCAAAGGGCTGCTACCGCAAAAGCCAGTGTGGCAACGGAGCTCGGTCCGTTGAGGCCTCAAAATGGCTCTTCCGTTTCAGCCTCTTCAAAATGCCGCCCCCTTTTTCTCCGGCTGGCCTTACCTTCGGCGCTTTCCCTGCGCGTCAAGTAGAACCGGTGCAATAGTTCCGCGTCACGATGAGCGTTAACTCGGGGGTCGCCCAGGTATTTCCGCTTACCGCGCGGCCACAGCAGCTTTAGGCTTTCCGATCGCGGCTTCGGCGTCACGGATGCCGGACTGGATGGCGGAGTCCCAATCAAGGTGCGGAATCGGAGAGATGGCAGCAGCGTGGTAGAAACGCAGGGCGTCCTCGGGACGGCTTAACTTCTTCAGGCAAATGCGGGCCGCGGCCAATTGTGCCGGCAAGGATTGGCGCTCCGCAGGATAGTCCGCTAGGAATTTTTCGTATTGGTTGAGTGCTTTGTCGAATTGCTCATGCGACTCCAACCCCCGCGCCAAGTCAAATAGCAGAGCCGCAGGCAATTTCTCCCCGCCGGATTCCAGGAAAGCATCGCAATCCTCGAGCGCGCAAGTAATGTCGTTGCCATGCACATGCGCGGCGCAGAGCCGGAGGATAGCCTCCCGCTGCGCGGCTGTTTCGCCACGGCGCCAGTGCAGATCACGAAGAATCGCCAAGGCTTCGACGGAATGGGGCGTGGTTGCGAGAATGCCATTTGCGGCGGCAAAGGCTTCATTCAAGCGTCCGTGATTGAGGTGGTCTTGGGCTTCGTCGATAGCCTTGCCTTCGGCGTAGCCTGTCTTTTCCTCGATGCCGCGATTGATGGTGCGTTCCAGACCGCTATGTTGAATGGCGAGTGCTCCCAGCGCTCCAAAAACGAAGCCGCCAATATGCGCCCAGTGCGCCACGCCGCTCATCTGGCCAAACAGCACGCCGTAAAAAACTTCCCCCAAGAGCCAAAATGGCAGCAACCAATACGCCGCGGCCTGGAAGCGGTAAGTCCGGCCTAGGCCGAACAGCCAGAGCATTTCAATCTTCATTTTGGGGAAGCGCACCAGAAACGCGCCCATGAGTGCGGCCACCGCGCCAGAAGCCCCCAGAGTTGGGATCACGCTATTGGCGTTGGCCAAGGCATGGATCTGGAGCGCGGCTGCGCCAGCCACTAGATAGAATGCGGTGTACAACCATCGGCCCCACACGTCTTCGAGCACAAAGCCAGCGAGCCATAGGAACCACATGTTGCCGATCAAGTGCAGCCACCCGCCGTGCAGAAAATTGGCAGTCAGATAAGAAATGGGATTCGGGTGCGCAGGGACGAAAGCGTATTGTTCGCCAATGGCAACGGCGGAGAGCTTGCCGTACTTATCCGCCAGGTCGTCCATCATCGACTGCAGCTTGGCGGGTTCATCGATCAAGCGCGTTTGTGCGTCCCAAGCGTCTACCACATCCAGCGAGGGGCTTTGCGTACGCGCCCATTCCGCGGGATAGCTGGCGCGGAAGTTATCCACAAGCTTCTGTTCGTTGTCCGCAAGCTTCAGGTCGGGATGCTGCGCGGCGAGCAACAGAATGTGGGCCTTAACCTGGCCCAGTTCTGGCGACTCCTGCTGCATCGTGTTCTGGGTACCCAGAAAGATCAGCGTATTGAGCGCGATGAGGGCAACCGTGATGACCGGCCAACGGCGAGCCGCCATGTTTTCGTGTCGGATGGGTATGAGCAACGCCGCTTCTCCTGTTCTAGGTTCCGTATATGGTTGCATGATGAGGTTGGAGGCCCTAGATTTCGAGAGTGAATGTCCTTAGTAACCCTTGTGAAAGGGAGGGGGATTGGGCAGGAGGGAATGTGATGCCTACGAGCGCACATCTTGCCAGATTCAGCCTGTTTCGCTACCCACGAACGAGTTTTCCACAAAAGTAGGTATCTCCCGGCGCAAATTCGCCTTTTCTTCGCCATAAACTTTCTATATAATTCGCTGCAGTTAGACAATTTCTGAAGGAGCCTTCATGGCCGACGAGCGTGGCAAGGCAATTGAACTCGCGTTATCGCAGATTGAAAAGCAGTTTGGCAAAGGCTCCATCATGCGGCTGGGGAGCAAGGAAGCCATCGTTCCCATCGCGGTCATCCCCACCGGATGCATCTCGTTCGACGCGGCTCTCGGCGTCGGCGGATTTCCGCGCGGGCGCGTGGTTGAAATCTTTGGCCCGGAGTCTTCTGGTAAGACGACCATCGCGCTTCAAGTCATTGCCGAAGCCCAGAAAACGGGTGGTATGGCGGCCTTTGTCGATGCCGAACACGCGCTCGATCCTAAGTACGCCAAAAAATTAGGCGTCGATGTGGACAATCTTCTCGTGTCTCAGCCCGACTACGGCGAACAGGCGCTTGAAATTGCCGAGGCCTTGGTGCGTTCGAATGCTTTGGATGTTCTCGTCGTCGACTCCGTCGCGGCCCTTGTGCCGAAAGCCGAACTCGATGGCGAAATGGGCGACAGCCACATGGGTCTGCAAGCGCGCCTGATGTCGCAAGCTCTTCGCAAGCTGACCGGCATTGTTTCAAAATCCGGAACCTGTCTCATCTTTATCAACCAGATCCGCGAAAAAATCGGCGTCATGTTCGGGAATCCGGAAACGACCACCGGTGGCCGCGCGCTGAAGTTCTATTCGTCCGTCCGTATCGATATCCGCCGCATCGCCGCGATTAAAGAAGGCGATGTTGTGACCGGATCGCGTACCCGTGTCAAAGTGGTGAAGAATAAAGTGGCCGCGCCCTTTCGCGAGTCCGAGTTCGACATTCTGTACGGCGAAGGCATCTCCCGCGAAGGCGATTTAATCGATGTCGCGGTCGCCAACAACGTGATCGACAAGTCGGGTGCGTGGTTCAGCTACAAGACAGAGCGCATTGGCCAGGGACGCGAAAACGTTCGCACGTATCTCAAAGAAAACAAAGACACAACTGCCAAAATCGAAGCTGAGGTGCGAAAAGTGCTCGGGCTGACCCCCGAAGCTCTCATGCCGGAAGCCAAAACTGGTACAGATGGGGCCGCCAGCGGCGCTGGCGCCCGCGTGACGCAAATGCCGAGCGCGCCTGAGGGGAAGGCCCCGGCCGCTCGTCGCTAAGGCTCAGAAGGCGTTTTCGAGGGCCGGATTCCCAAAACGGGAATTTCTTAGGGCGTGCTCGAACTTCGCCATGCGGGATTCATGATTTAGATCGCTTAAGCCGTTTGTTTTCAGCAGCGAATAGTTTTTCGGGGCGTAGTTATTCTTGGCTACGCCCCACTCCCTCCCTCGCGTATAATGGAAGCGACTTAACTCGAAGACATCATCGCAAGCACTCCTTGCGCCTTCGTGATTGAGAATCCATCTCAGGAAGACGCACCATGTCCAGAATCAACGGCGACCGCGCCCGATCCGACAAGCAGCGGAAGCACCGTGAGAAGTTGCGCGTGAGAAACAAAGCTTTGCGCGAGGAGCTCGTAGCCAGCGCAAAAGCGGCAGGTACTCCCGCAGCGACAGCTCCAAAAACCGCGGCCAAGTAGCCGCAATCAGCAATTATTGCTTGGATTGGTCTCCTTGCAGAAACAAGTACTTGCAGCAAATTGATGGACCGCTTAACGTTCGACCGCTTGACCCTAGCCGCTAAGCCGAGGAACGGGCCTAAGTTCAACGGGCCGCTTGGATTAGCGAGAACTTTTGCCAACGGAGGCGCTTATTTCAACCCGAAGCCGTACCACCTTCACCAAACGTCAAAAGGAACACACACGTCAACAAAAGCAGCGCGACAAGGCCGAGCGCAGAGTTGAGCGCAAAGGCGAAAAGCGCGAGCCGGGCTCCGGTCCTGAGTTTGGCCAGAATTTGATGTTAATGGCGATCGACGAAAACGATCCCATCCTCGCGGTCAAAGAAGACGAAGCGTAGCGCTTCGTATATCGCGATCCAAAGACTTACTTTTCAGAGTGCCGGCACGGTCCCCATTCCCGGGGACCGTTGCTTTTTTGCGTTTTAATTTAAGTCCGTCAGCGTCAGCGACGTATAAGGACCGTTGGTATTCGGAATCGCGTTGTACATCACGAACGTCCGGTTTTGATTGTTGGAGAACGATTGCTGAACGCTGGGGAGTAGGCATTTATCTGTAACTCCTTGAGCGGCGATCGCGATTTCGTAAAGGCCGGAGGGCAACATCTGGTAGGTGGACGCGCCCAGGGAAGCCAGACCTGAGATGGTCGGTTTTATAGGCGGCATCGGTGAGTTCTGGCAGTCTTTACCGGTTGTTCCCCCAGGCGTCACGATGTAAACATCCACCGGACCCGAATCCGGAGACGCGTTTATGACGCGGATCTTGAAATCGCCACTCGTCGTTGGCAGGCTGTGGTCATCCACCAGTTTCTGGCCAACGGGCGTTGGGGCGTTTCCGACGATCAAGTAGGTATAAAACGTGCCGCTCGCGAAAGGTTCCTTCAGAATGTCGAAGATGTTCGTGTTGGTGTTGGACTGGTTCACCTTCAGCTCGTGGTTGCCGCCCGTGACAGTCACAAAAGCCGTCGGCACGCCATAGGCAATGCCCGTCGAAACAGCTTTGTTATCAATCGACAAATCCAGATTGGGCTCGCCGGGAGAAAGGTGCAAGATCCGCATCTGCGCGTTGCTCGAGGAGGACTTTGTTGTTCCACACCCGATGCCGATAACGACTATCGCAAGCGCGCCAGCGCAAAAGCCCAACGTCTTCCACTTTGAAAATGTATTCGAAAATCGATTCACTCTGTGCTCCTCAGCAATAAGAATATAAGAATAAAGGACTTCAGGCGCTTTTAGCACATAGATGCGGAATATTCCCCAGGCGGTTGCCGCCCGAGAAGGCCATCTTATTGAAAATGCTTGGAATTTGGTTCCGCGCTGCCCCGATCCGGCACGCGCGAACTTCGTTGCCGCATCGTGCTGTGGGCTTTAGAATTGAAAGGCAGCCATTTCACGCAATTCCAGAGAGGCCCTTTGTCGCGCAAAATAGCGATTTACCCAGGATCGTTCGATCCGCCGACCAAGGGGCACCTCGATCTGATCGCTCGCGGGAGCCGCATTTTCGACGAGCTGGTGGTCGCCATCCTGCGCAATCCGGATAAGACGCCGCTGTTTTCAGTGGATGAGCGCAAGGAGATGATCGAGCTGCTGACTTCCGGCTACAAAAACGTTCGCGTGGATACGTTTGAAGGTCTCACGGTCGATTATGCGACCCGGTTGCGCGCTACGGCGGTGTTGCGCGGCATTCGCGCGATCAGCGACTACGAATATGAGCTGCAGATGGCTTTGATGAACCGCAAACTTCAACCTAGCCTGGAAACAGTATTTATGATGCCGGCGGAGCACTATTCCTACATTAGCTCGCGGCTGGTGCGCGAGATCGCGGCGATGGGAGGCCCGGTTGGCGCGCTGGTTCCAGGATTGATCGAACAAAGGATGCGCGCGAAATTTGGCACGGCGGCGCGAGTAAACAGGAAAGCAAAAACGAAGCCGTCAACGCCGAAACGCGGGACACCGAAAGCAAAATCGAGAAAGAAAGAATCATGAGCCCTGCCACTGAATCCCGGGTGCTCCAGCTCGCGGAGCGTATTCAGCGGATCGAAGTCTCCGCCACAATGGCGGTCGTCGCCGAAGCGGACAAGCTTGCTCAGCAGGGAATCGATGTCGTGTATTTCGGTGCGGGCGAGCCGCATTTTCCGACTCCGCAGCATGTGAAAGATGCGGCGATTGCAGCGATTCAAGGCAACTTCAGCAAGTACACCGCCGTAGGCGGTACGCCGGAATTACGCGATGCCATCGTGCAGCGGCACGCAACGGATTTTGCGTCCGGCTATCGCCGCGAGGAATGTATGGCAACCGTGGGTGGCAAGCACGCCATTTTCAACGCGGTTTCAGTATTGGTGGATCACCGCGATGAAGTAATTTTGCCTGTGCCGTACTGGGTTTCATTCAAAGACATCATCCTCTACGCGGGCGGCACGCCCATTTTGCTCGCAACCGACGAGAGCGACAACTTCCGCGTCACGGCAGACATGGTCGCAAAGCTCATTACGCCGCGCACGAAGATGATTATCTTGAATTCGCCGTCCAATCCTTCGGGCGCGGTGATATCGCCGGAAGATCAGACGGCAATCGTAAGACTCGCCGCGGAGCGCGGCATCTGGGTGTTGTCCGACGAGTGCTATGTTTATCTGAACTACACGGGCAAGCAGTTTTCCGTGGGATCGTTGCGGGAGTTCAGCGATCGCGTCCTGGTCGTCGGTTCGTTGTCGAAGACCTACGCGATGACGGGATGGCGCTTGGGTTACGCCTTGGCTCCTGCGTCCGTGATTGGCGCGATGCAAAAGCTGCAAAGCCAGAGCACGTCAAATCCTACATCGATTGTGCAAAAGGCCGCTGTAGCTGCCTTGCAGGGGCCGCAAGAGTGTGTGGCAGAGATGCGTGCAGAATATATACGGTTGCGAGATTACTGCGTGGCCGGATTGCGTTCCATACGGGGAATTCAATGCCCGATGCCGGAAGGCGCGTTTTACGCTTATCCGAATATCGCGGCCTTCATCGGTCGCGGCGGAACAAAGTCGGCCTCCGACTTGGCAGGCAAGCTGTTACGCGAGGTGCATGTGGCTACCGTTCCCGGTGAAGGGTTTGGGACGAAGGAGCACATTCGAATTTCCTATGCCACATCCGTAACGGAATTGGATCGCGGATTGGACCGCATGCGCAAGTTCTTTGCGGGTCTCGCACAATGATCCAGCTTTACCCGTTGTTGATGACGCCAGAGTTCGATCCGCGTCCGTGGGGGACGTTTGACCTTTCGCCGATTTATCCGGATCAGAAATTTTCGGAGAAGATTGGCGAGGCGTGGCTCACCGGTGATCATTGCAAGGTCGCAAACGGGCCTCTAGCGGGCCGCCGACTCGACGACCTGAGCCATGAGTATCAACGCGCGCTGGTGGGTGAAGCTGCGCGCGATCCCCAACGCTTTCCGCTGCTGCTGAAATTTTTGTTTCCGCACGAAAAACTCTCGGTGCAGGTGCACCCGGACGATGAAGCCGCGCAACGTGTTGGCGAACCGTGGGGCAAGACAGAGTGCTGGTACATTGCGCACGCCGCCGCCGGATCGCAGGTGGGGCTTGGCTTAAAGGCTGGTGCGACGCGCGACCAACTGGCGCAGGCGATTCAGGAGAAACGGGCAGAAGAATTGTTGAACTGGGTCGACGTGCATGCGGGCGATATGATTTACGTCGCGGCTGGTACGGTGCATACTCTAGGACCGGGATCGATTTTGGTGGAGACACAGCAGCAGTCCGACGCAACGTACCGCCTCTACGATTACGGCCGTCCGAGGGAATTGCATTTGGAACGCGGGCTGGCAGCGGTGAAGGAGAAGGCTGGCTCGGGCAAGGTTGCCCGGCGAGTCGCAGCGTCGGGGAGCGGCAAGAATGGATCCGGAGGCGGCGAGGAGTTGGTTGCGGCGCCGTATTTCGTGGTAGACCGGTACGATCTGCAAATAGAACGCCAGTTCTTCACCGAGGAAAAAGGCGCGACTTCGGTTCAGATTCTGGTGGCAGTGGAGGGCCGCGGTGAGGTGGAATGCAAGGGCGCTGCCCCTGTGTCTTTTGCGAAAGGGGACGCCGTTGTCGTCCCAGCGGATGCCCACGATTTCAACGTTCGCGCACAAGGAAGAGTTGAGTTTCTAATTTCGCGGGTTCCAGTAACGCCGCGCCCGGAACCAGCAGTTCAAAGTTAGAGCACTGCATCCAAACTTTTTGTGATCGGGAATCTCATCTGAAGACCAATCCGCATTTTTATCCGGTAATTCTCGCAGGCGGCCGCGGCACGCGTTTCTGGCCGTTGAGCCGTCGTCGTCGCGCCAAGCAACTGCTGGCACTGGACGGCAAGCAGACGATGATTCAGCAGACGGTTGCTCGTCTGCTGGCGTTGACGCGGCCGAAGAATTTCTGGATTGTCACCAACGACGATCTCCGCAGTGCGATAGCACGCCAACTCCCGCGAGTCCCTGGGAAACAGATCCTCGCCGAGCCTTGCGGAAGAAATACTGCTCCCGCCATTGGCCTAGCCGCGTACTTGTTGCTGCGCCGGGATCCCGAAGCCGTCCTTGGCTTGTTCCCGTCGGACCACGTAATCGGCGACGAGAAGCGCTACCGGGAGACTTTGCAGCGTGGCGTCGCCATCGCCGCTGCAGGAGAGAACATTGTGGTGCTGGGCATTCAGCCGACGCGCGCAGAAACCGGCTATGGCTACATCGAAGCGGGCGATGCGACGGACGGCGCGTTGCAGGTCCGCCGATTTACCGAGAAGCCCGATGCGCAGCGCGCCGGAGAGTTTCTGAAGGCGGGAAACTACTACTGGAACAGCGGAATGTTCTTGTGGAGCGCTCGGACATTGACGCGCGCATTGGAAGAGCATTTGCCGAAGACCGCGCCTCTGCTGGCTGAAATTGCGGCTGCCTTCGGGACCCGCAAGTTTGCCAGCACGTTTCGCAAGCTCTACGCGAAATGCGAAAACATCAGCGTGGATTATGCTCTGCTGGAGCCGCGCTCAACGAAAGGTGCAAACGCCTCCAACATTTTTTGCCTGCCCGCAGATTTTGGCTGGAATGATCTTGGCTCGTGGACGGCACTGTACGAGCATCACGCGGCTAAAAAGAAAGTAGCGAACGGCAATCTGATCGCTGCCGACGGCCACTTTACTTTGAACGCGGAAGGGAATTATGTCCACGCGCCCGGCAAATTCGTAGCCACGGTCGGCGTGACAGGCCTGGTGGTGGTGGAAACGGAAGATGCTTTGCTGATTACGACGCGAGAACATGCGCAGGACGTAGGCAAGGTCGTGAAATATTTGGATGAAAAGAAGTTCAATCGGTTGACATAAGCGGCATTCGGTAGTTCGGGAACCTCTCATGCAAGAGATCAAATTCGGAACGGATGGCTGGCGCGGGCTGATCGCGGACGACTTTACGTTCGACAACGTGCGTCGAGTCGCGGGCGCGATTTCGGGATACGTGTTGAAGCATGAGGACTCGCGCAAAGGCGTAGTGGTGGGCTATGACACGCGTTTTGCGTCGCGTCGCGCGGCCGAGGTTGTCGGCGAAGTCCTTGCTGCGGCGGGCATTCCGGTGCAGCTTGCTTCCGATTACGTGCCAACGCCCGCGGTGTCGCTGCGCGTGAAGCAGTCGGGCGCGGCTGGCGGCGTGATGGTCACCTCCAGCCACAATCCCTGGAATTGGAACGGGGTGAAATTCAAGGCGAGTTTTGGCGGCTCGGCTACGCCTGCGATCATGAAAGTCATTGAGCAGGAACTGGCTGCGGGTGCGATGCCGAAGGGCTCAAAAGCTGCGATTGCGGAAGTCGACCTGATCCAGCCGTATATCGAGGCGGTTTGCAAGTTTGCAGGTACGGAACGCATCGCAGGGGCGAACCTCAAATTCGCGGTCGATGCGATGCATGGTTCCGGGCGCAACATTCTTGAGCGGATCTTTACCGACCTCGGAGTGAAGTTTGTCGCTATACGCCAGGACGTGAATCCGCTATTTCCGGGCATTAACCCGGAGCCAATTCTGCCGCATGTGGCCATGCTGCAGGAGACGGTGGTGCGGGAGGGTTGCCACGCAGGGCTGGCCACCGACGGCGATGCCGACCGCATTGGCGCTGTCGCCGAGGATGGCAGCTTCGTGGACTCGCACAAGATCTACTGCGTTTTGCTGCGCTGGCTGCTGGAACGCCGCGGTTGGCCAGGCGACGTGGTACGCGCTTTCAATACCACGAAGATGCTCGACCGTATTGCCGCGAAACACGGACGTAAGCTCTTTGAATGCAAAATTGGCTTTAAGTACATTGCTGATCTGATGATGGAACGGGACATCCTGATTGGCGGCGAAGAATCAGGCGGCATCGGATATTCACGCTATTTGCCCGAGAGGGACGGTGTTTTGAACTGCCTGCTTCTGGCGAATGTGATGGCCGAAGAGGGCAAGCCGCTGGGGCAATTGGTGGCGAGTCTGCAAAAAGAGTTTGGCGCGCACTATTACGGGCGGCGCGATTTGCATATCACTGAAGAGGTGAAACAGGGCGCGATCCAGCGCGCGAGTTCGACGGCGACGGCTCGGCTTGGCGCATATGGCGTGCTGCGCAAGGAGAGCCTGGACGGAGTGAAGTTCTTCCTGGACGCGCCCACGAACGGGAATGGCGCCGAACCTTGGGTGCTGTTCCGCGCCTCGGGGACGGAGCCGCTTTTGCGGGTCTATGCGGAAGCCGCATCGCCCCAACTGGTGGATGAAATCCTGGAAGCCTCAAAAGTCTTCGTGAACGGCGCATGACCCGGGGTACAGGAACTACCGGGAGTCGCATTTTTCAATGTAACCAGAGAGACTGTGTAGAACACACGTGGCTTTAACTAAACCTAATACGTCCGTAGCCGACTCGCCCGAGGCGCGCCGCTACAACCGCACCAAGCGCTGGCTTGGATTCGCCGACTTGGCGGTCGGCTTTGGCCTGCTGCTGATTTTGCTGGTCACGGGATGGAGCGCTCGATTGCGAGACGTTGCCCTATCCGGCGCACATCAAAACTACTCGCTGGCGGTACTGTTTTACGTTCTCTTTTTATTGCTCATCGGCAAGGTGCTTGGCTTCGCGTTGGAGTATTACGGGTTTCGTTTGGAACATACTTATCATTTGTCCGACCAGAGGCTGCGGTCGTGGCTGTGGGATGAGGCGAAGACTTTTCTTCTCAGCTTTATCCTGGGTGGAATCGTCGTGGAATTGATTTATTGGACGATCCGCTTCTCTCCGCAGGAATGGTGGTTGATCGCGTGGGTGGTATTTATCGCCCTGTTCATCTTGATGGCGCAGGTGGCGCCGGTTGTTCTATTTCCGATCTTCTACAAATTCTCGCCTCTGGACAATGAAGATTTGAAGAATCGCCTGGTTAAACTGGGCGAAAAAGCTGGGACCCGCGTGCGTGGAGTTTACGAGTGGAAGCTTTCGGAGAAAACAAAAAAGGCCAATGCTGCGCTCACCGGGCTCGGTGCCACGCGCAGAATTATCCTTGCCGATACGCTGTTGCAAAACTACAGCGCTGACGAAATTGAAGCGGTGCTGGCGCATGAACTTGGCCACCACGTGCACCGACACATCCTGAAAAGCATTTTGGTGCAGGCTGCGGTTACCTTTGCGGGCTTCTGGCTGGCCTCCGAAGTGCTCTTGTACGCGGTGGACCGGGTCCGCTGGTTCGACGCACTTTACGATTTTGCGAATCTCCCGCTGCTGATTCTGGTTTCGACCGTGCTTTCGGTTTTGCTCATGCCGGTCTTGAATGCGTATTCCCGCTTCAACGAGCGTCAAGCGGACCGGTATTGTTTCCAGTCCATTCGTTCGGTGGATCCGTTCGTCTCTGCCATGAATAAGCTGGCGGAACAGAATCTGGCTGAGCGCACGCCGTCGAAGTGGGTCGAGAAGCTATTTCACTCGCACCCGTCGATTTCGAACCGGGTTTCCGCGGCAATGGCTTGGGCGGCTTCGCGCTCCGGCGGTCGTTAGTCACTTTCGCCGCAAAACTTCTTCAACACGCTTCACATCTTCGATGGTGTCAACTCCTACCGTATCGTAGGGAGTCTCTCCCACGTGGATTGAAGTTCCGTTTTCGAGAAAACGTAACTGTTCCAGACGTTCGCTGCGCTCCAGAAAAGATTCCGGCAAGCGCACAAAGCGTTCGAGCGCTGCTTTGCGGTAGGCGTAAAAACCTAAGTGCTTGTAGTAGCGCGGGTTCGTGGCGTCGCGATCGTGCGGGATTGTTGCACGGGAAAAGTAAAGTGCTCGGCCTCCGGTTTCGCAAACCACTTTCACGGCGTTTGGGTTGGCTACATCCTGCTCAGGGCAGGGCGTCTTGAGCGTGCCCACCTCGACCGCGGGATTTTGCATAAGCTCCAGCAACTTAGCGATATGCTCCGGACGCGTGAGAGGTTCGTCGCCTTGAACGTTCAGGTAGACGTCGGCGTCCAGAGCCTGGGAAATTTCGTGGACACGCTCCGTCCCGCTGCGATGCGTCGCGGAGGTCATGCGAACGGACCAGGAGTTCTTTTCGCAAAACGCGAAGATCTCTTCGGCGTCGGTCGCCACGATGACTTCCGCCAGCAGCGGTGATGATCGGACGCCGCGCACGACGTGCGCCAACAGGGGTTCGCCTGCAATCAGATGGAGCATCTTGCGGGGAAGCCGCGTAGAGGCCAAGCGGGCGGGAATTACGGCAATTGCTTTCAAATCTGCTCTCCGGGCGGACGGTGGCTGGAAAAACTCCGCACGTTCCGCCTCAAGTTGTTATAGTTTTCCTGATTGCAGCCATCTGTTTATAACACCGTTCCTCATTGCACCGCCCCTGGAGTGAACTTGTGCCGCAACCGCTGACATTGCTGTGTATCGCGTCTTACGAAAAAGGGCAGGAGTTCATGCGCGAAGCTAAACGCTTGGGCTGCCGCGTCGTTCTGCTGACCTTGGAGAAACGTCGCGACGCGGACTGGCCCCGCGAGAGCCTGGAAGACATTTTCTACGTCCCAGAGAATCTCACGCTGCAACAAGTGATCCACGCTGTCGCGTATATGGCGCGCACAGTGCGCATCGATCGAATCGTGGCGCTGGATGAATATGACATGGAGAACGGCGCAGAGCTGAGGGAGCACATGCGAATTCCTGGCATGGGCGCAACGACCCTGCGCTACTTTCGCGACAAGCTGGCCATGCGGGAACGGGCCGACGAAGAGGGAATCCTCGTCCCGCCGTTTTGCCCGGTTCTGAACTACGACGTGCTGCGCGAATTCATGAGCCGGGTGGAGCCGCCGTGGGTGTTGAAGCCTCGGTCGGAAGCCTCGGCCATCGGCATTCGAAAGATCGAACGGGCGGATGATCTGTGGCCGCTTCTCGACCAACTCGGCGACCGGCAGTCTTATCACCTGCTCGAGAAATTTGTTCCGGGCGAGGTTTACCACGTGGACAGCGTCATCGCCGGGGGCAAGACCGTGTTTTCTGAAGTCCACAAATATGGCAAGCCGCCGATGCAGATATCGCATGGTGGTGGCATTTTCTGCACGCGAACGCTGAAGCGAACCTCGGCGGAGTCGAAGAAACTGCAATCAATTCAGCGCAGCCTGCAAAAGGCCTTAGGATTTGTTGCGGGAGTGGCGCACACCGAATTCATTTGCGCCGAAGCAGACAAGCAGTTTTACTTCCTCGAAACTTCTGCTCGCGTCGGTGGCGCCTACATCTCCGATCTGGTGGAAACAGCGACCGGGATCAATCTGTGGAGGGAGTGGGCACGTGTAGAAGTGCAAGGTGCGAAGTACAAGCTCCCGGCCGTGCGTCGCGACTACGCAGGGGTTATTCTCACCTTGGCAAGACAGGAGCACCCCGATCTCTCCGGTTACAACGATCCGGAAATTTCGACCCGTCCCACCAAAAAACATCACGCTGGATTGATCTTGAAATCATCCGATCCGGAGCGGATTCGTACGTTGCTTGAGTCGTACGGCGAGCGCTTTCTGACGGACTTCAGTGCGACCGAGCCGCCTCCTTTGGAAAAGCCAACTGACTAGCACGGCTATTTCTTAACCATAGGTTCCGAAGGGGCGATTTCCTCCGCAGTCACGAAGCGAGGATTGATATCGGTCGGGATGTCGTGCAGCTTCTCAATCGCCTTCTGTACCTCGGGACGCAAGGTTGCGGCGGCATCCAGCATTTTCTTGGCAGCCGGATAATTTCCTTCTGCTTCAATCGTCAATAAATCGTGATCCAAGTCGCGCACAGCGCTCTTCATCTTCTCCAAATCCAAAGCAAAGTATCCATCCGGTTGAAGCGCGAATCCGCCCTTTTCCATCAGGTAGTTGACCTGAATCGCCATCCCGTGGCCGTGTGCGTCGGAGAGGCCGAACCGCAATGCGCGGAAGGTGGAGGCTAAATAGGTGGTGTAGAGCTGTCGCTCCGCCGCTGGCCCATGGGGCAGCGCCTTCTCGAGTCCCATTTCTTTGGCATGGTCCATCATGTATTGCAAAGCCCACAAACCCGTAACGTCTGCTTTGGCTTCTTCAATCGTGCTGTAGAGCTCTTTCAATTCCTCGCGGGGAGTCGTGTCACGACCCCCTACCTGAATTTGGTGCGGGCCGAGGCCGTGCATCAGTTCGTGCGCCAGAATGTGTGTGAAGAAAGGTTCAAACTTAACGTCGGCGCGCGCTGATTTTGCGAGAACACGCTCCGCAATAGGGAGTAGGACACGCTCGAACTTTGCTTCCTGCACATTCTTGAGCATGACGCGCTTGCTGCCTTTTTGTTGCACAACGCGGTCGTCATTCGGCAAGTTGTAAGCCGCAGTGGTGATGCCGTGCGCGCCATCCCCGGACGCCAGGACTTGGTCCACCACACGAATCGGTGCCGCGGCGCCCAGTTTGGGATTTCGATACTTGGCGTCCATCGGCAAATTGTCTTCAATCTGCTGCAGATGAGCTGCGAAGGCAGCTAACTTCGCCGACTCGGCGTCGTCGCGCACGCTGATATAGGCTTCAAACGCTGCTTTGTATCCGTAGAGTTCGTCGTTGTAGGTTTCGTAGGGGCCAATCGTGATGTCGAGAGGCGCGTCCAAATCCATCCACGCCATATCGCTTTCGTAGTAGTCGTTGCTCAGGAAGGCATCGGCGCGGGTCGTAAGAAAGCGCTTCAGGGTGGCATTTTCAGTCAGGGCGGCGGCATCCCGCAGCAACTCCGCCGCGCTGGTCAGGTCTTGTTTGTACTCCTCGCTGTACCGGATCGACTGAAACTTACCATCGCCGGTCCGGCGAATCACGGTGAAGAAGCCTTTCGCCTCTTCCTGCCCCTTGGCGGGCAAGCTTGCCAGCCAACCCTCAAACTCCGCCTTGGTCATATTCTCAGGGTAAAAATTGGAACCTTCCAACTTCCGCTCGGGCACTCCGGGCAGAAAGGCTTCGAACCCATCGAGGGTCGACCAAGGGCTTTTGTTGATCCAGAAATAGTTGGCGCGAGCCGCGCCGAGGGGAGTCTTGTCTTCCAGCAGCGTCCCGTGGAGGGCCATATTTCCGCTCCAAAATTGCTCCAGGAAAATGTGATCCACAATCCGACCCGCCAACACAAGCTTAGCCAGCGCGGCCCGATCGCCCTTGGAGAGGCTGGAGAGATCCACCTTGAGGTCGGTAGGGGCGAAGCGCGCGGCCATGCGGTTCAGCGCGTCAGCATCCGGGAGGGCGCCCTTCTTGGTTTGTGCAGGCTTAGTTTGTGCAGACATATCCACCCCTCCCGCGGTGAGTAAAACCCCTAGAATCAGCGCCAAAACTGAGAATTTCGCCATAACCCCTCCACCTAGCAACCCTATAGACCGCTCAGCATCATAACAGCCTATGTGGGGGTGGTGATGTTGCCCGCCCGAGCCGACTCCCCATTCGGAGTTACAATATTAGAGCTTGGGTAGAAGCGTTTCGCTGGATTCCAGGTGCTCAACTGAACCAAGGGTATGTTTCTATGAGATCAAAATCTTCCTATTTTGCGTTAACTGTTTTAGCGCTCGTGATCAGTCTCACGTTTTTCCCACGCCAGTTGCGCGCGGATGCTGTGATCGAAGAAATCATCGTGCGCGTGAATAACCAGATCATTACCCGTACGGAATTCATACGAAGCAAAGACCAGCTCAAGAACGACCTGCGTCAGCAAGAGCCTGAAAACGCCGACAAAGTCTACGCCGAGCGCGAACGCGACATCCTTCGCGATTTGATCGACCAGCAACTTCTCATTGAAAAAGGGAAGGAAATGGATATCAACGTCGATACGGAAGTCATCAAGCGGCTCGACGAGATGCGCAAGCAACTGAATCTTGAAACGATGGACGATCTGGAGAAAGCCGCGCAGGCACAAGGCACGACCATCGAAGACTACAAACTGAATATGAAGAATGGACTGATCACCCAAAAAGTGATTGGCCAAGAAGTAGGGCGGCATCTTTCGATATCGAAGGAAGACATCGATCAATTCTATGAGGCGCACAAGCGGGAATTTGCTCAAACGGAACAAGTCCGATTGAACGAACTGCTTGTATCAACGCAAAAAATGGGTGCAGATGGCAAAACCCCTGTGAACCCAGACGAAGCGACTTTGCAGTCTGCCGAGGCCAAAGCAAAGGAACTGGCGGAGCAGATTCGCGCAGGCGCGAAATTTGAGGATGTGGCCAAGAAGAACTCTGAAGGCCCCACCGCAGCGCAAGGCGGCGATATTGGGTACTTTCAGCGAGGGCAACTTTCCAAAGATCTGGAAGACAAAACTTTTGCCATGAAGGTGGGAGACGTTTCCGACGTCATCCGAACAAAACAAGGCTTCGTGCTGCTCAAGGTAACCGAGCACACGGCTGCTGGTGTCGCAACGCTGAAAGAAGCAGAGCCTAAAATCCAGGACGCGCTGTATTACCAGAAGCTGCAGCCAGCGCTTCGGACTTATCTGACCAAGCTTCGTGAAGATGCGTACATCGAAATCAAGCCGGGCTACGTTGACAGCGGAGCGAGCTCAAAGCAGACGAAGTTTGTGCAAACCAGAACTGCCGATGCATCCGCCAAGGAACTAAAAAAGGGAAAGAAGCTCGGAGTGTTGCCGAGAGGGTCGAAAGGGAACTGAACGCCTCCAGGGCACCCATGAAAGAATTCTTTATCTCCGAGTCCGTCCGCCACGAAAATACGGTCATCACTTCCAGCTTTGTCGTGGTTTCAAAACAGGTTAAGCCTAAGAAGACGGGTGAGCCTTATCTCGCGTTAACGTTCGGCGATCGCACAGGCCAGATTGAAGCCAAGATGTGGGACAACGTCGAAGATGCGATGGGCACCTTCGAGCAAGACGATTTCGTGAAGATCAAAGGCCTGATCAATCGTTACAACCAGCGTTTTCAGTTGACCATCCACAAGCTGCGCAAGATGGACGATGCAGAAGTCGATTTCGCCGACTACCTTCCGAACGGCAACAAGGACGTCGACGAGCTTTGGCGCACGCTGGGAGAATTTGTTGCCAGCATTCAGGATCCGCATTTACGGCCGTTGCTCGAGGCCTTTATGACGGATCCCGAGATTGCCCGGGCTTACCGCAATGCGCCCGCTGCCAAGACTCTGCACCACGCCTACATTGGCGGGTTGCTCGATCATGTGGTTTCACTGTTTCGCAGCTGCGATTTGATCTGCCGCAACTATCCTCAGGCCAACCGTGACCTGGTTCTGGCGGGAGCGTTTCTACACGACATTGGCAAGATTCATGAACTAACCTATGCGCGCTCGTTCTCTTACAGCACGCGCGGCCAATTGCTCGGGCACATGATCATCGAGCTGGAGATGCTGCAGCAGAAGTTGACGCTCTTCCCGGACTTTCCGGACGGGCTCAAGACCCTCCTGGAACACCTGATTATCAGCCATCACGGGCAGTATGAGTTTGGCTCGCCCAAACTACCGATGTTTCCCGAAGCTCTGTTGCTGCACTACATGGATGATCTTGATTCGAAAATGGAGAGCATGCGCGCTCACCTGGAACGCGATGTTGATTCGCAAAATCCCTGGGCCGGATATAACCCGTCACTTGGGCGGAATTTGCTGAATTCGACTAAGTTTCTGGCGAAGCCTGTCGTCCCTCCGGCCTCGGACGACTCCACTCCGGCAGCGGACGATTTCGGACCGGACAGCGCGGTCGAGGCTCCGCTGTTTGCAGGGAAGAAAGCCTGACAGGCGGCAAGTTCTGCCTCACTATTCACGCAGCGAGACAGCCTCAGCCTTCTCCAGGCATTTGAATTAGCCCCTTGCGCAAAGCGTATGTGATGACCTGCGCCCGGTTGTGCAACCCTAGTTTGCGCATAAAGTTGAACTTGTGCGCTTCTACCGTTTTCGCGCTGACGCCCAAAATGGCAGCTGCCATCCGGGCGGAATTTCCCTCAGCGATCAGCCGGAGAACTTCGTTTTCCCGCGGTGTTACGCGCAGGTGGCGAGTCGCACCTCTACGCTGCTGCAATGCGCTATCTATCAAGACGGGCCCGCCAGCAGCATCGCTTTGTGTTCCAGGCCTCGCCTCAAGCAAAGCAGCCAGCAGATCTTCCGCCGGGGCGGTCTTCAGAACGAAACCCGTAACGCCGGCTCGTTCGCACTCGGCGCGATAAGCTTCGTCGCAGTATGTAAGGAGGAACACCAAGCGCGCTGAGGGGTATTGCAACCGGGAAAGACGAGCGGTCTCGAGTGCGACGTGACGATCCTGATCGGCTCCCACGACAATCACGTGTGGAGATCGGAATCCAATCTGCTCAATGACCTCCCGGAGCGACCCACCCTCGGCCATCAACTGCAGACCCGAGTTCTCTCGGAGTAAAGACCCTATCCCTTGTCGTACCAAGGCCTGTTCGTCCACAAGGACACAGCGAACCCGCTCGGGATTTGGCGGGGGAACCAATAATCGGGCAGATGACGGTGATTGCACACTTCCTCCTTATGACCAGAAAGAAGACGAGCAGCGCGTACAACACGAGCAGCGGATACGCAAGAATGGAACTATTGGAACTGAGGTGAGTGGCTGTCGCGATTCTAACCCGATTCGTAGAAAAGCGCTACGCCGATGTTTTTGGGGAGATGCGTGCCGTTATCCATCTGCCGGATTCGGCAATTCCCCCGCTATCAGATAAAATTCAATGTTCATGCTGCGATACTTCACAACCGGGGAATCTCACGGCGAGGCGCTGGTCGCCTTCATCTCAGGCCTGCCAGCTGGACTCACGGTAGACCAGACATTCTTGGACCGGGAGCTGTGGCGCCGACAACAGGGATTTGGGCGTGGCGGCCGCATGAAGATTGAGCGCGATCATGCGCATATTCTCTCCGGCGTTCGTCATGGAAAAACCATTGGCTCACCAATTTCAATTCTCCTCGAAAACAAGGACTGGAAAAGCTGGACGGAGTCGTTGCCCGTCGAGGAAGGCGATCCTGCTAAGCACAAGCGTGTAGCCTCACCACGACCTGGGCACGCTGACCTCGCTGGAGCCCTGAAATACAATTTTTCCGAAGCGCGCTACGTGCTCGAACGCGCATCGGCCCGGGAATCTACCGCACGTGTGGCGATGGGGGGACTCGCGAAGCTTTTTCTGCGCGATCTTGGGATTGAAGTTCTCAGCCACGTTGTCGCGGTTGGTAACACCGTGTTGTCGGGCGAGGTGCCATGGGACGAGATTGTTAGGACATGCTCGAAAGAAGAAATTCTCTTGAATTGCGCCGACCCTGAGATGGAACAGAAGATGAAGGCGGAAGTCGATCATGTTCTGCGTACCGGAGATACCGTCGGCGGAATTTTTGAGGTCGTGGCGCACGGCGTTCCTCCGGGCCTGGGGACTTACGCGCAGTGGGACGAGCGCCTCGATGGGCTTCTGGCGGGTGCCGTAATGTCGCTACAAGCCGTGAAGGCGGTGGAGATTGGCATTGGTGTGGCCGCTGCGGCAGCTCCGGGTTCGGCGGTGCATGATGAAATTGGCTACGCGGCATCCAGCGGCTTCGCCGGATTTACCCGGCCTCGCAACAACGCCGGCGGCATCGAAGGCGGAGTTTCCAACGGAGAAGATATTCGCGTTCGAGGCTATTTGAAGCCGATTTCCACGCTGCGCCGTCCGCTAAAATCCGTCGATTTCCAGACCCGCGAGCCAGTACAGGCCGCTTACGAGCGTTCCGACGTTTGTGTTGTACCGGCTGCAGGAGTGGGCGCCGAGTCGATGGTGGCCCTGACCCTGGCCCGTTGTGCGCTGGACAAGTTTGGCGGCGACTCCATGCACGAAACACTCCGCAACTATCGCGGCTATCTTGAGCAGCTGAAGAGCTACTAAATTTCAAATGATTTATCCCATCGTAAAATTCAGCGACCCTGTTCTGGAAGCCCAAGCTGCTCCCGTCACCGAGTTCGACGATGGCTTGAAGAAGCTGGTTGAAGACATGTTCGAATCCATGTATGCGGCGCATGGTGTGGGATTGGCGGCACCGCAGATTGGCATTTCCCGTCGCATCGCGGTCATTGACGTGACGTTCAAGGAAGATCCAGAAGCAAAGCTTGTGCTCATCAATCCCGAGATCATTCATACCGAGGGTCGACACGCCCAGAGCGAAGGGTGTCTCAGTATTCCCGAATTTCGAGAGAGTGTTACCCGTCCTCGCAAGGTTACCGTGCGTGCGCAGAACGCAAAAGGCGAATTCTTTGAGCAAACAGGCGAGGAACTGCTGGCGCGTGCTTTTTGTCATGAGACCGATCATCTGAACGGCAAACTCTACATCAGCCACATCAGCGCGCTGAAGCGAGACCTGATGAAGCGCAAGATCCGCAAGCTGATTAAAGCCGGAGAGTGGTAGTCGTCGCGCCGAAAATTGTGTGTCAGTTCTTCGTTGTTTCATGTCTGCATGAATCCCCCCTTCCATCTCGTGTTCTGCGGCACGCCCCGTTTTGGCGTGCCCACGCTGGAAGCCCTGGTGCGTGCGGGCTTCGCAGTGGATTTGGTCGTGACTCAACCTGACAGGCCAAAAGGGCGCGGCATGGAAATGGCCTTGAGTCCAGTGAAGCAGAGCGCGCTTGCGCTGAAGTTGCCAGTCGTCCAGCCGGAAAAAATCAAGAACAACGAGGATTTCCGCGCGCAGATGGAATCTCTTCGTCCCGAAGCGATTGTTGTCGTCGGGTACGGCCGCATCGTCCCGCAATGGATGATCGACCTTCCGCCGCTCGGCAATATCAATCTGCACGCCTCACTGTTGCCAAAGTATCGCGGAGCCGCTCCAATTCAGTGGGCCATTGCCTGCGGAGAAACCACAACGGGTGTCACCATCATGCGCATCGATGCCGGTCTCGATACGGGAGACATCCTCCAGCAGCGGAAGGTCGTGGTCGATCCAGAAGACTCCTCGGAGACTCTGGCCCCGAAGCTAGCGACTGTCGGAGCGCAATTAATGGTCGAGGCTCTACTTGAACTCAAAGCGGGTACGCTTCACGCCAGAGTGCAGGATCATGCTGCTGCAACCCTCGCGCCGATCCTACGCAAGGAAGATGGGCAGGTCGATTTCCAGCGCACGGCTGCGGAAATTCGCGACCGGCTGCGCGGCTTCCAACCATGGCCCGGAGCGTTCACGCAATTTCGTGGGAGGCAGCTTGTTATTGGCAGCGCGAGTATCGCGAACAATGTTCTCCGCGTGCGACCCGGATCCCTGGTAGTTGAAGGGACGCGCCTATTCGTAGCGTGCCAAGACTCGTCGCTCGAGCTCCTTGAAGTCCAGCCCGAAGGCAAGAAGCGCATGCCGGCGCGCGACTTCATCAATGGGTACCGTCCTCAAGCTGACGAACGGCTCGGCTGACGCCATGAGCATTTCGCCAGCTCGAATTGCCGCGTTCGATATCCTTCTGCAAGTGGAACGTGAAGACGCCTACGCTTCCGAGTTGTTGCATTCGCCGAAGTATCTGTCGCTTTCTCGCGAAGATCATGGCCTAGCCACCCAAATTGTGATGGGAGTCTTGCGCTGGCGCTCACAGCTCGATGCAACGTTGGCTTCTTCCAGTTCGCATCCATTGCCCAAGTTGGACGCAGAGGTTCGCACTGCCCTGCGCATGGGGTCCTATCAGATCATGCATCTGGAGCGCGTACCCTCGCACGCGGCGGTGCATGAAAGCGTCGAACTCGTGAAGCGAGCGCGGAAGACATCGGCGGCGGGGCTTGTGAATGCATTGCTGCGAAAGATTCCTCGAGGAACCAAGAGCGAAGCTGCGCCGGGTACCGCGAAAGCCCTCGCCAAGCGTTACGCTCACCCCGAGTGGATGGTCGCACGTTGGGTAGATCGTTTCGGTCTCGAAACAGCGTGCGCGATTTGTGCTTCCAACCAGCAAGTTCCCGCGACATCGGTCCGAATTCCAAGTTCGCTAGAAGCGAACGCAACAGTGACCAAGGAGCTGCTCGATGAAGGTGTTCATCTGGCGAGCGGTGCTTTGCTTGCGTCGGCGCGCCGCGTCGAATCCGGCGATATCACCAAGACAAAAGCATTTAACGAAGGACGCGCAGTCATTCAGGATGAGGCTTCGCAACTAGTCGCGATCCTCGCTGGCGAAGGATCGGAAATTCTCGACTGCTGCGCCGCGCCGGGTGGCAAGACCATGGTGATCGCAGAGCGCAATCCCACAGCCAAGATTCTTGCCATGGATATTCACCCGCATCGAGCGCGCCTGTTGCGCTCTCGCGTGCATGCGCTGAACGTTCACGTCATTGCTGCAGACCTGCAATCCGCCCCATTGCGAGCGACCTTTGACCGTGTTTTGCTCGACGCTCCGTGTTCGGGAACAGGAACACTAGCACAACATCCGGAGATCAAATGGAGACTCAAGCTCGAGCATATTGCAGAGCTACAAGCGCTCCAGAAAGCCCTTCTTGCGGCAGCGATGAAACTGGTTGCACCCGGAGGTACGCTGCTCTATTCCACCTGCTCGCTGGAGCGCGAAGAAAACGAAGATGTTGTTGAGCAAGTCTTGACAGGATTCCCGGATTTTCGCGTCAAGAGTCTGAATGAACGATTAGTGCACCTAAACGAGACCGGTGTTCTCACCATCAACGAGGTTGAAAGCCTAACGAGCGGCGCTCACCTGCGTACGCTTCCCGGCCTGCATCCTTGCGATGGTTTTTTTGCGGCGCTGCTGGAGAAGGTCTAAGGGCGCACTTCAAAATTGACGGCAGCGCCCTCCTGAACTCGCTGACCCGGAGCCGGACTCTGCGAAACAACGATCGAAGCCGGTCCCGGAGATGCCGCAGGCGCAGCAACCGCAGGAGCATTCGGATCGCTCGGCACAATCGTCGGAATCGTCACAGTGCCCACATGTACTCCAGCATCTTTCAGAGACTGTGTCGCCGAAACCAGCGTCAATCCCGCCAAATTCGGCATGACGTAGGAAGGCGGCGTTGACTGGCCCGTCGCGAGCAGGCTGATGTTTGGAGATGCGACGCTGGTTGCGTTTGCAGGCGGACTCTGCGCTACAACTTTCCCGGTTTCTTGCCCGGGCATCGAAACGACGGCGACTTCGCCGACTTGTAGTCCGCGTCGCCGGATGTTGATCTCGGCAGCTCGCTCGGTCTGGCCGACAACATCGGGGGGAGAGACGCGCTGCGGTCCCAGGCTTTCCGCCACCAGAACGCGCCAACCTCGGCGTACCTGCGTCCCGGGCTCCGGCGCCTGCGAGACGATCTTGCCCGTGGGAACGGTTGCACTGTAAAACTTCTGCTCGACTTCCACGCGGAGTCCCAGGTCATCCGCGCGCCGCGCCGCTTCTTCCGGCGTAAGCCCGACGAGCGAAGGTATTGCTACCTGCCGCCCGTGGATCGCGAAGCGCATCGAGGTCAGGGCAGAAATCAACGCAACCGTCACCAGGATCAGGCCGAGCAGCAGAAAGCGAAAGAAGGACTTCATAGAATGCCAGCCATTCTACCGCCGCCCACCGGCCAAGCAAAAACACTGTGCGACGGCATCAATGCATCTCCCCATCGCCAGGAGCAACGTCGGGCGTGTCGATCTTCGGCGGAGCAGCCGCCAGCGACGAACCCTGCGGCAGCTGGAACTGGCCGGGATCCTTGCCCGCCAAAGCTACCTTCATGAAGTCGATCCAGATCGGCAGCGCAGCATGGCCCCCGGATTCTTTCTCTCCCAGCGTTTTCTTTTCGTCAAATCCAATCCAGACGCCCGCGGTCAAGGTTGGCGAAAAACCCACAAACCAGGCGTCGGTAAAATCGTTCGTTGTCCCCGTCTTTCCCGCCAGCGGGTAGGGCAGCTTGTTGGCAGCGACAGCTGTGCCGTGCAACACAACTTCCCTCAACATGGAAGTCATGATGCGCGCGGTCCTGGCGCTCACTGCATCTTTCACGTCTGGAACGTCCTGCTCCAGGATGTGACCGTCATAGTCAGCCACCTTATTGATGTAGCGCGGTGCGACGCGCACGCCGTCATTGGGAAAAACGCTGAACGCGGAAGTCTGCTCGAACAAGGTAAGGTCCGCCGAACCCAACGCAATCGGTAAATAAGCGGGAATATTTGACGTAATGCCAAAGCGGTGCGCGTAATCGATCACTGTCTTGATCCCAACCTTATCTGCCATCTTGAGTGCCGGAATATTTCGAGACTGCGCCAGCGCGCGCCGCAGCGTAATGGTGCCTTCAAATTTATCGTCGTAGTTGTGCGGGGTGTAAGGCCCTGATGCGGTTTGGAAGGTGACTGGTTCGTCGACCACGGTATCGTCCGGAGAGCCGCCCTGATCGATCACCGCCGTGTAGACATAGGGCTTGAACGAGGACCCAACCTGCCGTTGTGCCTGCGTGGCGCGGTTAAATTTCGATTCCTCGAAGTCGCGGCCTCCCACCATGGCCTTGATTTCTCCGGTTGCGTTGTCGATGGCCATGAGCGCTCCTTGCGCGCCGGAATCCTGTTCCAAACTTACTTGCGCTTTGTTGTCCGCTCCGATCGCAAGCAATTTCACGTATGCAAGATCGCCTACCGCAAAAATGTCTTCCAACTTCCGTCCCGTCCACTTTGCATCCGCGGCAGTGAGTGCAGCGGAATAGCGGCCCAGCTTCAGCCCGATGCCCGTGGGCGCGACACTCGTTACAAGTGCGTGGAGATATGTGTTGGGCTCCAGCACCTCGCCCCAATCGGGATGATCGAATTTCGCCACAGACTGGCCTTCCGCAATCACATTGATGAGGTGGCTTCTCCATCCGTGGCGCTTTTCGTAGGCAGCCAAACCGTCAAGCACGGCTTGATTCGCGGCCTTCTGCATTTCCACGTTCAGCGTGGTATAAACCCGCAAGCCACCCTCGTGAACCTGATCGCTGCCGTATTTTCCTTCCAGGTAGCGGCGCACTTCCTCGACAAAATACGGAGCCAGCGAATTGGGGTCATGCTGCAGATTCAGCGCCAGTGGCTTAACCTTGGCAGCGGCAGCCTGCGCCGCAGTGATCTTTCCGTCTTCCAAAAGCGAATTGATGACCAGGTTGCGTCGCTTCAGGGCCTTGTCGGGATGGTTGATAGGCGAATAACTTCCTGGGCCTTTTGGAAGGCCCGCTAGCAGCGCGGCCTCCTCCAGGGATAAATTCTTTGCCGGCTTGTTGAAGTAGTACTCGGAAGCCGCTTCAAATCCGTAAACGCCGTGGCCAAGAAATATCTGATTCGCGTACAACGTAAAAATCTGCGCCTTGGTGAAGCGCCGCTCGATCTGGATGGCCAGTATGATCTCCTGGATCTTGCGGTGGAACGAACGATCGGGCGACAGGAACAGATTTCGCGCCAGTTGCATGGTCAGCGTAGATGCGCCCTGCACCTTTCCTCCGGACTCGATGTCGCGGTAAGCGGCACCCAGCATCCTCCATACGTTGACTCCCCAATGCCGCTCAAAATCCTTGTCTTCGATCGAGATAAGCGCATCGCGGAGAACCTTGGGATAGTCCTCGTATTTGGCAATGACACGGCGCTGCAACGCGAAAGATCCGATCACGCGGTTCTGATCGTCATAAAGCTGTGTGACGGAGCTGGGGCGGAAGTGTTCCAACTCGTCCACCTGCGGCAATCCAGTGGAATAGACAAGCAGGCTTCCAGCACTACCGCCAATCACGATGGCGATCAACACCAGCAGCGCAAACACAACGCGCCCCACCAGTTGCCTGCCGGCAATGTTCACCGTAGGCATATGTTCGTAAAGGGATTTCATGGACGGAAGAAAGGATAGCAGTTGCCAGTAGTCAGTTGTCAGTTACCAGCGGAATGCGACGGTATCGCATTCTACTGGCAACTGACTACTGGCAACCGAGAACTGCCTTTAGGCTTTCGATTCGCGGGTC